>OIWQ01003366.1_pt1 | contig 14524 bp, 9 predicted proteins | sample 1587571 | NCBI WGS metagenome assembly OIWQ01 (sample SAMEA3888910, study PRJEB22519) | human gut metagenome | biome: human gut; feature: human-associated habitat; material: faeces | place: Denmark | collected 2010 | reverse complement strand
TTCCCTGAATTCTGTGGGAGTTCTTTGTATAAGTCCCATCTGTGAAAATCAGTGGGATCTATGGGAGGATTATGCCGAAGGCGTGGGTATGGCAAGGATGCCATACCCTCCTAAGAAGCTTCTGTGAATTCCCTGAATTCTGTGGGAGTTCTTTGTATAAGTCCCATCTGTGAAAATCAGTGGGATCTATGGGAGGATTATGCCGAAGGCGTGGGTATGGCAAGGATGCCATACCCTCCTAAGAAGCTTCTGTGAATTCCCTGAATTCTGTGGGAGTTCTTTGTATAAGTCCCATCTGTGAAAATCAGTGGAATCTGTGGGAGGATTGGGTATGGCAAGGATGCCATACCCTCCTAAGAAGCTTCTGTGAATTCCGTGAATTCTGTGGGAGAACCGCTTACTTCAGGTCGCCCACCTTATACAGGTACTCCGCAATCTGCACCGCGTTGAGCGCAGCACCCTTGCGGATCTGGTCGCCCGAGAGCCAGAACGTGAGTCCGCAGTCGTCGGCGAGATCCTTGCGCACGCGTCCTACGAACACATCGTCCATGCCGGCTGTCTCCAGCGGCATCGGGTAGACGAGGTTCTGCGGATCGTCCTTCAGTGTGCATCCAGGAGCCGCAGCGATTGCCTTCTGAGCCTCCTCGACGCTGATGGGGCGTTCGGTCTCAATCCATACCGACTCGGAGTGAGAGCGGAGCGAGCTGACGCGCACGCACATCGCAGAGCAGCGCACGTCGCTGTGCATGATCTTGCGTGTTTCGTTGAACATCTTCATCTCCTCCTTGGTGTATCCGTTGTCGGTGAAGACATCAATCTGCGGGATGACGTTATACGCCAACTGGTGCGGGAATTTCTCCACCTTCACCGGCTCGTTGTTCACCAGCTCGCGATACTGCTCCTGCAGCTCTGCCATGGCAGCTGCGCCTGCGCCCGATGCGCTTTGGTAGCTGGCGATGTGTATGCGCTTGATGTGGCTGAGCTGCTCCAGCGGCTTCAGCACTACCACCATCATAATAGTGGTGCAGTTAGGGTTGGCGATGATACCACGCGGACGCTTCAGAGCATCCTCGGCATTGCACTCCGGCACTACCAATGGTACATCGTCGCACATGCGGAACGCCGACGAGTTGTCGATCATCACTGCGCCGTACTTAGTGATAGTCTCGGCATACTCCTTAGAGGTGCCACCACCAGCCGATGTGAACGCAACGTCGATGTCCTTGAAATCGTCGTTGTGCTGCAAGAGCTTCACCTCATACTCCTTACCTTTGAACGTGTATTTCTTTCCAGCCGAACGCTCAGAACCAAACAACAATAAATTGTCAATGGGGAACTCTCTCTCGGCGAGGATGCGCAGAAACTCCTGTCCTACGGCGCCACTCGCACCAACAATAGCTACATTCATTTTCTCTTATTTTTGTTTTTATTTATATGTATTTGCTTACTAATTGCCTAATGTTCGTGCAAAGTTACAACTTTTCTGTCATCTAATGACTGGTTTACGTCTTTTTCTACTACTCTACACTATTCATAACCAGCGTTAGGCGTAATAATTTTATGAAATCTGACTTAAAGAATACAAAATCGGCAAAACGGAATAATATCGGTATGGAAATAATGACTACCTTTGCGGATGACAAAATAACTTTGCATACGAATCTTAATTACGAAACATAATGGCTAACGAAATGACAGAACTGAAGATTGACATGGGACTTATCGCTAATTGTGGCAATGCCGACTACATAGATGGCGACATGGTTGTGCTCGACGGCATCGACAAGGTGCTGCAGGTAGACGGCACGTTCAAGTTTGATATGATTATGATGGTCTACTGCACTAAGGGACGTATACAATTTGAAACCAGCTCCAACGCATATACCGCAAAGGCGGGCGACGTGATTATCTGTCTGCCCAGCAGCACATGGGAAAACGTGATGGTATCGCCCGACTACGACTCGAAAAGTGTCGGCGTGTCGAGCAAGGCAGCCCAAGCCAGTGTGCAGGTGAACCGCGACTATCTTAATCTGCTCGGTTACGTATCGCACAACCCCGTGATCCACCTCAACGAGGAACGCCAGCAGATGTTCTTGAAGTACTACGCCATCATTGCACACAAGATAAAGAATCCGCATGGTTTCTATCATAAGGAGATTATGCACTGCTTGCTGCAAAGTTCCATCTACGAGCTGTTCGCCATCATCACGCCCTACGTGGAGTATAGCATCGAAGGGGGCAATCTCAAGCAGGCCAACTTGCTCTTCCAGCGCTTCATCGAGATGCTGTCGGCGAACAACGGCAGGATGCAGCCCGTGAAGAAATATGCGCAGGAGATGTGCATCACGCCGAAGTATCTCTCGAACATCACGAAACAGGTGACGGGGCGCACGGCGCTCGACTGGATACACAGCTACACGGTGAAGGCGATAGAGAAGTATCTGCGCCGCTCCAACCTCTCCATAAAAGAGATATCGGAGCTGTTGGGCTTCCCCAACCTCTCGTTCTTCGGCAAGTTCACGAAGAGCTACCTCGGCATGTCGCCAACGCAATACCGCAAGGAGCAGAGCATGAGGAAGTAAGTATAGGGGGTGCACTTAAGGGGGGGTGCAGTTGTCTCAACTGCACCAACCAAGTAGAATGTTCTGTTGGTGCACCCCCTATAAATTATCTGCGCGAGCCAAAACCGCCGCTTCTTGACGAGCCCGACGGCTTGAACGTTGAGCGTGGGGCTGACGAGCCCGACGAGTTGTCGCGACGCGAGCCGAAGCTGCTGCCAGAAAAGCCTCTATTGCTCTCGGGCTGACGCACCGTTGTGCGCGTGCTACTCTCACGACTGCCAAAGCCAGATCCACGGCTTGAACCGAAGCCTGACGAACTGCGGCTTGAGCCAAAGCCCGACGAGCTGCGGCTTGAACCAAATCCCGACGAGCTGCGCGAGCCGAAACCGCTTCCGCTGTTGTCGCGGCGCGAGCCGAACCCACTGTTACCTCTACTCTCCACCTGGCGGTTGCCACGCGAGCCGAACGACTGGCGGTTGCCACGTCCGTAGTCGCCGCGCTTGAAGCCGTCGCGCATACCGAAGTGGGCATCGCCACCACGGCGCGAACCGAATGTTCTGCCGCTGTACCACGAGCTGCCGTTGTTCTGACGCCACGAGTGGCCACCACGATAGCTCACGTACACCGTCGGACGATGGAAGTAGAAGTAGTCGCGGTGCGGATAGCGAGCGTATATAGCGAAGTGCCAAACGCCTGCACTGAAGTAGAGCGGACGATAGAAGTAGGCTGCCTCGCAGAACATACGGTACTGCCAGTCGAGGAGCACATAACTGAAGTCGATGTTACGCCAACGCCAGTAGTCGCCGTAGAGTTCGTCGTCGGAGTTGACACTGAGCAGATAGTCGAGGTTTATCTCGTAAGCCGCATCATACTGGTCGTCGGTGAGGTTCAGCTCGTAAGCCATCTTATCGGTGAGGAACAACGCCTGTTCGCGTGCCTGACTGTAACTCATTGCGCCGGCTGCTACCGCGAAGCCAAGCACCATTACTATTGTTGCGAATAACCGTTTCATAATATATCTGTTTTTAAAAGTTATACGTATTCTCTGGGGGTGCCTCTAAGGGGGTGCACTTGTCATCCTCAGGGGGTGCACTTGTCTCAAGTGCACCAACAAAGTAGAATGTGCTCAGGGGGGCACTTGTCATTCTCAGGGGGTGCACTTGTCTCAAGTGCACCAACCAAGTAGAATGCTCAGGGGTGCACTTCTTGCTCTGTTGGTGCAGTTGAGACAACTGCACCCCCTTGAGGTTTCCTTTCGCTTGCAAAGTTATGCTTTTGTTACTGCAAGCCAAAAGGATTTTCCCTAATCGGTAATGGGAAATTCCCTAATTAGCACAACTTTTACCATCGTGCTCCGTCCGCCATCCAATCAGATTCCGTCCGCCACCCAATCAGATTCCGTCCGCCATCCAATCAGATTCCGTACGCTGTCCGATGACTTAACCACCACCGCAACACCACACAACTACCACCGCAAAACAACCGTTTCATAACATTTAACTCCTTAAACGCTACGTAATTAATCAAAAAAGCGTAACTTTGCAACTAAAATTATAATAAAACACATATAAAAATGGCACAAGAAGACGTTTTCAAGAAAATCGTGAGTCACTGTAAGGAGTACGGTTTCGTATTCCCAAGTAGCGAGATTTATGACGGACTGGCTGCAGTGTACGACTACGGACAGAACGGTGTAGAACTGAAGAACAACATCAAACAATACTGGTGGAAGAGCATGGTGCTGCTCCACGACAACATCGTGGGCATCGACTCTGCCATCTTCATGCACCCTACTATCTGGAAGGCAAGCGGACACGTAGACGCATTCAACGACCCGCTCATCGACAACCGCGACTCAAAGAAGCGCTATCGTGCCGACGTTCTCATCGAGGACCAGATTGCGAAGTACGACGAGAAAATTGAGAAGGAGATTGCCAAGGCACGCAAGCGCTTCGGTGAGAGCTTCGACGAGGCACAGTTCCGCGCTACCAACGCTCGCGTAATCGAGCACCAGCAGAAGCGCGACGCTCTCCACGCACGCTATACAGAGGCTATGCAGGGACCTGACCTCGCCGAGCTGAAGCAGATCATCATAGACGAGGAGATCGTAGACCCGATCAGCGGCACAAAGAACTGGACCGACGTGCGCCAGTTCAACCTCATGTTCTCTACAGAGATGGGCTCCGTAGCCGACGGTTCCAACAAGGTGTACCTCCGTCCGGAGACAGCACAGGGCATCTTCGTCAACTACCTCAACGTACAGAAGACGGGCCGCATGAAGATTCCGTTCGGCATCGCACAGATCGGTAAGGCGTTCCGCAACGAGATCGTGGCACGCCAGTTCATCTTCCGTATGCGCGAGTTCGAGCAGATGGAGATGCAGTTCTTCGTGCAGCCGGGCACCGAGCTCGAGTATTTCCAGAAGTGGAAGGAGCTGCGCATGAAGTGGCACCAGGCTCTTGGCTTCGGCGCCGAGAACTACCGCTTCCACGACCACGAGAAGCTGGCTCACTACGCCAATGCCGCTACCGACATCGAGTTCCACATGCCGTTCGGCTTCAAGGAGGTAGAGGGCATACACAGCCGCACCAACTTCGACCTCTCGCAGCACGAGAAGTTCTCGGGCCGCTCAATCAAGTACTTCGACCCGCAGACCAAGGAGTCGTACACTCCGTATGTCATCGAGACATCTATCGGCGTAGACCGCATGTTCCTCAGCGTGATGTGCCACTCTTATAAAGAGGAGCAGCTCGAAAACGGCGAGACACGCGTCGTACTCATGCTCCCGCCCGCACTCGCGCCGACCAAGCTCGCCGTGCTGCCACTCGTTAAGAAGGACGGACTGCCCGAGAAGGCTCGCGAGATTGTGAACAACCTGAAGTTCCACTTCAACACAAGCTACGACGAGAAGGACACCATCGGCAAGCGCTACCGCCGTCAGGACGCAGTGGGCACACCGTTCTGCGTGACCGTCGACTACGACACACTGCAGGACAACACTGTGACACTCCGCTTCCGCGACACAATGGAGCAGGAACGCGTGAGCATCGACCAACTCCTCAGCATCATCGAGGACAAGGTGAGCATCACAAGCCTGCTCAAGAAATTGCAGTAAAAACATACTAAATGAAGAAATACTATTTATTCATACTCCTCGCCATGACGACCGTCTTCGCAGCAAGCCTGTCGTCGTGCAGCGAGACCGACAACGAGAAGGAGGAGTTCCCCAACTGGCGAAAGACCAACGAGGCATACTACGACAAGAAGTATGCCGAGGTGATGCAGCTGGTGGCGGGTGGTGCTGCCGACTGGAAGGTGCTGCGCTCATGGAGCCTCAACGACCAGGTGGCTACGCATAGCTACGACTTCGTGCTTGCCAACGTGCTCAACGCTGGCACGGGCTCGGGCTGCCCGTTCTTCACCGACTCGGTGAAGGTGCATTACAGCGGCCGTCTGCTGCCATCCACAAGCTACGCCGAGGGCTATGTCTTCGACAAGTCGTGGCAGGGCGAGTACAACCTCAGCACGATGAAGCCACGCACCTTCGCCGTGAGTGGCGTGGTGAAAGGCTTCGCCACAGCACTGCAGAACATGCACATCGGCGACAGATGGCTCGTATACATGCCCCATCAGTTGGCATACGGCTCGTCAGCCACGCCGGGCGCAGCCTACTCCACACTCATCTTCGACGTAACACTCGTAGGCTACTTCCGCAAAACATCCGCTGCAGCTGCTCCGGCTAAGGACGGCACAGCACAACAGCAGACCACCGGCTACTGGGTTTATGAGTAATAATAGGAGGGTATGGCATCCTTGCCATACCCACGCAACCACAGACCAATAGGAGGGTATGGCATCCTTGCCATACCCACGCAACCACAAACCAATAGGAGGGTATGGCATTCTTGCCATACCCACGCAACCATAAACCAATAGGAGGGTATGGCATTCTTGCCATACCCTTTTTATATTATTTAAACATTATTTTAATACAAATACAAAACATTAGATGTAATTTTGCATTCAAAGAAACAACATCCCTTATCTCAACTACAACGCTCGTAATTTTAACGACATAACAACAAGCCTATAACATTAAAAATTACATAGTATGACTAAACATTTACGATTTTTTATGCTCACGCTGCTCACGATTGTGTGTACGGTGGGGGGGGTATGCTCAAGAAAAAGTCATTTTAGATTTTTCTAAAGCAGATTGGGGGTTCCCAACAACAACAAATAACAACAAAACATCTTACACCTGTAATGATGGATATACAATTACATTTGGAGCCAATTCTGGACACCTAAAACAAGGAAATGGTATTCTCATGGGTAAGGAAGGAGCCACTTTATCCTTACCCGCCTTTAACTTCGATGTAGAAAAAAATTATTATAAAAAAAATACAGGTTCTACATCTGGTAAGGTAACGTTCAACATTTTTGTTGATAATACAGCCGTTAGCACACAAGCAAAAGGTTGTAAAGAAGACCAAACGTTTATTATTAAAGACGAATTTCAAAAAGCTGGCAACATCTATACAATTAAAGTAACTAATGCTAATAATCTACAAACCTCAGCAATTGAAATTTATAAAAAAGCAGCTACCACCCCTGCCACCACTACCACCTTTGGTGCCTACTCCGGCAAGACATTCACATTCACCAATGGCAAGCTTGAGGGTTTTACCACGCCTACAGCTACTGCCACAAAGAGCGACGACAACACCGACTTGTCTAACCTTATTGAATATACAAGCTCTGACGCAGACATCGTAGCCGTTGACTCTAAAACCGGCGAACTGAAATTCACCAACACCAAGTTTGGCGAGGCTACCATCACAGCCACCCTACCTAAAACAGACACCTACCAAACATCTACCGACTCATACGGTGTCGAAAACAAAGACAACCACATCGCTACTTCTCTGTCCTTTAATGGAACCGACGTCACTCTTACCGAAGGCAAGACCGACGCTGGCGCAGACTTCACGGGCTACACCGCTACCGAAGCTAACAACATTGCCGGCACTATCACATACGCAGCATCGGGCGACGCAGTGGCTACTGTCGACCCAACAACGGGCGCAGTAACCATCAACGCCACAACATACGGCACAACGACCATTACCGCTACATTCACACCTGCAGACCCAACACAATACTCTGGCTCTACTGCTACATATAAGATTACGAACAAGAAGGGAAAGACCTACTACACTACTCTTGCAGCAATGAAGGAGGCAGTGCCTACAACAGCAACGAGTAGCGCCCCTGCAACACTCTCGCTTAATCTTACTGACGCTATCGTTACGTCTGCAACAGACATGAAAGCAGCTATACAGGACGCAACAGCAGGAACTTTAGTGTATGGCAACAACGCATTAGGTCTTGTTAAAGGCAAGAAGTACACTGGTAAGGTAGACGTTAAGGCTTGCTGGTTCAACGGATATGTAGAGATTGTGGGATGGACACCTTCTGCCGATATTGTTGTGGAAGACGCTGCGGAACTTCCGCTTGAGACAATAACATTAGCTCAATTCAAAGCCGACCCTGACAAGTACGAGTTTAAGCGTGTGAAGGTATCAAAAGTTACCACTACTTCCGCATACTCAACATCGAAAAAGGCTACCATCACACAAGATGGTACTGACGCAACTTTGTATGGAGAGGATACAGGACTGAGCGTGTCAATAAACACTATCTACGACCTCATCGGATGTGCATACCATCACAAGACAAGCTATTTAGACGAGTATCGCATTGGCATCTTCGCACAAGAGGATATCACAGAGATTGTGAAAGAAACTCCTGCCCTCTCATTCGCCGAGGCAACTGTAACAAAGGAGTTAACAGCGGGCACTATTGACCTTCAGACCATCACCAAGCCTGAAGACCTTGACCCATCTGCTATCACATACGCAAGCTCTGACAACGAGACAGCAGAGGTGTATGAAGGTCAGATACTTATGTACAAGACTGGTGAAGTGACAATCACCGCCACATCGGCTGCTACAGACAAGTATGCTGCAGGCACTGCGTCTTACAAACTCGTGATTGAAGACAATCGCGCAACTGATACCGCCTTCAAGTTCGCCGAAGGCAACTACAAAGTTGATATAGCAGAAACATCAATGGCAGAGTTCAATGCAAAGAATGTACTGCAGAACCCGAACAACCTCAAAGTAACCTACACTATATCTCCTAAAGACGAAAATGTTGAGATAGATGAATCAACTGGCGACATTATTATTTCTAAGCGTGGCATATACACCATCACCGCTACTGGTGATGCTACCAATACATATAAGAAGGCAACAGCTACATGCACGCTGAAAATATTCGATAGTACAAAGCAGGATGAAACATTCACATTTATCGCTGGTCTGAATAAGGGAACACAAACAGAAAATAGCCACGAAGACCAAATAGTGCAGGATGTAGTAACAATACATGGTACGAATGCAGCATTCGCAGCAATAACTGACACTGAATATACTTACAGATTGTATCAGAACAGTTCCACAACAATCTCTACCAAGGTTGGTAAAATCACGAAGATTGAGTTTATTGGCAGCAATAATTCTACAAGTAGTAATTCGTTGAAGAACCTGATTTCCATGACGGACAATAACTACACTTGTACAGATCATAACTATGGTGTTTGGGAGGGTTCTGCTAAGGAGGTTGAGTTCAAGGCTAGTGCTCAAGTTCGCGCCATACAAATCATCGTCACAATACTTATCCCTAAGGAATACACTCTCGACGAGACAAAGACAGACAACGTCATCGAGGACTGTGCATACGCCAACGTCACGCTGCAGCGCACGCTCGAAGCAAGCCACTGGAACTCATTCTGCGTGCCGTTCGCACTCGATAAAGACCAGGTGACACAGTACTTTGGCGAGGGCACACAGCTCCGCACGTACGAAGACAGATGCGAGAACAATATTGTGTACTTTGCAACTGTAGAGAACATAGAGGCTGGCAAGCCGTACATCATGAAACCAGGCAACGCCGTTGTGAAGAACCCGACATTCGAGGGAGTAAGCATGGTGGCAACAGGACTCGACGATAACGGCAACCCGCAGGCTGTAGGCGATGCAAGCACAGTGCAGATGAAGGGTATCTACAACCACGTAACACTAGTGCAGGACAAGACGAACATACACATCGGTGCCGGCAACAAGTTCTACTACCCGGCTGATGCGGAAGCTTGCCAGATGAACGGCTTGCGTGCATACTTCATCGTGCCGGAGGGCACAGACATCAAGAAGCTGCGTGCCAACCTCGACGGAGCGACAACATCGCTCGGCGAAATATTCGACACTGAGGAAAGCAACACGCCGGTGTACAACCTGCAGGGACAGTGCGTAGGCAACTCACTCAGCACACTGAAGAGCGGCATCTATGTCCAGAACGGCAAGAAGGTCGTAGTAAAGTAAATATAACATCTTAAACATTAAGATATAAAAAACATGAAAAGAAAACTTTATATAAAGCCATCTATTACAACAGTGGAAATAGAGGCAATGAGCATAATGGCAGGATCTATTGGTGACGGTGGCGGAACTGGCAATATTGGAGACCTGGAACCGGGCTACGGCGGCGGTCACTTCGCTCCATCGCGCAACTACTTCGACTCGTGGGAGTATGATGACTGCAACGAAGAGAATGAGTATTAATAATACACTGCAACGAAGAGGATGAGTATTAATAATACAAAGACAACAAAGGTCGAGCGAAATCGCTCGACCTTTGTTGTTTCATGGGCACTTGTAGGGGGTGCACTTGTCTCAAGTGCACCAACCGAACAAAATACCAATTGGTTGGTGCACTTATTACTTGGTTGGTGCAGTTCTTACTTGGTTGGTGCAGTTCTTACTTGGTTGGTGCACTTGAGACAAGTGCACCCCCTACAAGTTTGTTCTCGCAGAACACGACCTTATAGCTTGCGCCTCGCTTTGTCTTGAACTTCAGCACCGACTCGCCGTATCGCACCTCGCACGGTTCGCCCGAGCCGGAGAGTATTGTCGCCTCAGCGAGCTTGCCGTTCTTCCAGCTGATAGACACGGTGAAGTTGCCCTTGGCACGCAGTCCGCTCACTGCGCCCTCAGCCCAAGCATCGGGCAGTGCAGGCAGCAGGTGGACGAATCCCATGTGGCTCTGCATAAGCATCTCGGTTACGCCGGCTGTTCCGCCGAAGTTACCATCGATTTGGAACGGAGCGTGCGTGTCCCAGAGGTTGTCGAGCGTGCCGTTCTTCAGCAGATTGCCGTAGAGCGTGTAGGCATGATTGCCGTCGTGCAGGCGTGCCCACTGGTTAAGCTTCCAGCCCATCGACCATCCCGTTGCGCCGTCGCCACGATGCTCGAGCACCACGCGCGACGCCTTAGCCAGTTCGGGCGTTGTGACGGGCGACACGGTGCGACCCGGGTGCAGACCGAAGAGGTGGTTCACGTGGCGATGCTCGTCCTTCGGGTCGTCGATGTCGGTAGACCACTCCATGAGCTGTCCGTAGCGACCTATCTTATACGGCGCGAGATGCTTCAACGCGTCCTCCCACTGGCGGCGCTCCTTGGCACTCTTGCCTAACACGCGGTTAGCCTCCACAGCATCCAGGAGCACTTCGCGTATCACGGCGTGGGCGAACGTAGCACCCTCGTCAACAGGTCCGTGCTCGGGCGATGTGGACGGAGCGGCGGTGTACACACCGTCGGCGCGATGCCAGAGATAGTCGGACGCGAAGTCGGCAGACTCCTTCAGTATGTCGTAGTTGTCAGCAAGGAAATGGCGGTCGCGCGTAAAATCGTAGTAGTTCCAGAGGTGTGTGGCGAGCCACGGACCGGCGAACGGCGAGAAGTTCCACGACATATCCTCGCTCGAGAGCGGCGATGTGAAGCCGAAGATATTGCCCGATACGGACGTTGTCCAGCCACGTGTGCCGAAGTACGACTTCGCCGTTACACGGCCCGGCTTCACGAGCGTGCGGATGAAGTTGAAGAGTGGCAGCTCGCACTCCGAGAGTCCCGTCGGGCAAGCCAGCCAGTAGTTCATCTGCAGATTGATGTTGTTATGATAGTCGATGCGCCACGGTCCGTCGACGTTGTTGTGCCACAAGCCCTGCAGGTTAGCCGGCAGATTGTCGGCACGCGACGACGAGATAAGCAGGTAGCGGCCGAACTGATAGTAGAGCTGCTCCAAGTAGTAGTCGGGCTTGCCCTGGCGGTAAGCCTCAAGACGGCGGTTCACGGGCAGGTCGTCAGCATCAACCGAAGCGTTGTTGATGTTCAGACGCACGCGGTTGAAAAGCTCCGAATAGTCGGCATAGTGCTCGTTGAGCAGGTAAGCGTAGTCCTTTGTGGCAGCCTTGGCGAGCCAGTCGGCAGTAGTCTGTTTAGGGTCAACACCTACGTAAGCCTTCGAGTCGCTGAAGTCGGGGTCGTAGTTGGGTCGGTAGTCGGTGTCGGCAGTGATGAGAAACACCACCTCGTCGGCATCCTTCACCGTGAGCTTGCCGCCCTCGTTGCTCACCGCGCCGCCCTTAGCCACAGCCTTGATGCGCACGGCGTACTCCATACTGTTGTTGTCGAGACGTGCCAGCCAGCAGAGCGCGTCGGTGCCGTCCGCCTTCATCTCGCCCGTCGACACGGGGTTGGGAGCGTAGGAGAACACGAGGTTCTGCTTGCCGCGGTGCGATGCCGCAAAGCGCACCGCCATCACGTTGGCAGGATGCGACACGAAATACTCGCGCTCATACTGCACGCCGTCCTTGCAGAAGCTCACCTTCGCAAGGGCAGAGTCGAGCGAAAGCTCACGGCGGTAGTCGGTCATTCCCACTGAGCTGAGTCCTGTCTCAATGTAGAACTCGCCGGCGGTAGTGAAGCTGCCGAAGCGGAACGGCTCCTCGGCATCAGCCTCGTAGGGCACCACGCTGTTGAAGTTCTTGCGTGTGAACAGCTCCGCCTTCTGCCTGTCGCCTTTGGTGAACGCCTCGCGTATCTCGCCCACCACATGAGCCGACTGCTTGTTCACGTCCCAGTAGTAAGCAGCACCACGCGAGGTGTTCGGACCGCCACGCCAGAGCGTCTTCTCGTTGAACGTGATGCGCTCAGCCTCAACCGAGCCGAGCACATTGCCGCCGATATTGCCGTTGCCGATGGGCAGTGACTGCGACTCCCATTCGGGGTCGGGGTTGTTCACCAAGTCACCGGCACGCACCAACTGACGCTCGGTAGGCATACGGTCGGGACTCGAAGCGAGCCACACAGCCTGTCCGCGCATAGTCGTCGGACGGTCGAACCAATATTTCAAAGGGGTGTTCCGCTCGGCGAAAGCATTGGCAGACCCCAAGGCACAAAGCGCAAGAAGCGCAAGGAGTTGTTTTTTTGATTGCATTATGATTAGTTTTTTATTTGTCTATCACCACAAAGTTACTGCAAAAAAGCGAAATAAACCGCCACAACCTCATCTATTATAATAAAAAGCAGTAAATTTGCAAATTAGGGAGTGCACCCCCTACTGACCTTTAAATACAAATCAAAATAAAATAAAAACTATGAACAATCTACACAACATAACCAGCAAGTTCCTCATCGAGGGCACCGTGAGCGACATCAAGCCACTCGGCAACGGACTCATCAACGACACATACCGCATACAGACCGCTGAAACAGACCGCCCCGACTACGTTCTGCAACGCATCAACCACCACATCTTCACCGATGTCGATATGCTGCAGCACAACGTGGAGACCGTGACCAACCACATACGCGAGCAGCTGAAGGCAGAAGGTGTCGACGACATCGACCGCCGCGTGCTGCGCTTCGTGCCCACCACCGACGGAAAGACCTACCACTTCGACGGCGAGAGCTACTGGCGCGTGTCGATATTCATCAGCGACGCCGTGACGATGGACGCAGTGACACCCGAATCGTCGTACGACGCAGGCAAGGCGTTCGGCGACTTCGAGGCTCGACTGGCTTACATAGCCGACCAGTTGGGCGAGACAATCCCCGACTTCCACAACATGTGCCTACGCCGCGACCAGCTGCGCAAGGTGTACGCCGAAGACCCCGTTGGACGCGCCAAGAGCGTGAAGCAGTTCGTAGAAGAGATTGAGGCGTATATGGACGAGATGTGCTTGGGCGAACGACTCCTCGCCGAGGGCAAACTGCAGAAGCGCGTGTGCCACTGCGACACGAAGGTGAACAACATGATGTTCGACAAACAGGGCAAGGTACTCTGCGTGATAGACCTCGACACCGTGATGCCGTCGCTCTTCGTCAGCGACTACGGCGACTTCCTGCGCACCGCTGCCAACACCATTGCCGAAGACTCGCCCGAGTACGATAAGATCGATTTCCGCATGGACATCTTCGAGGCATTCACACGCGGCTACTTAGAGTCGGCACAAGGCTCCCTCCTCACTCCGCTCGAAGTGTCGCTCCTGCCCTACGCCGCCGAACTCTTCCCCTACATGCAGTGCGTGCGCTTCCTCTGGGACTACCTCTCGGGCGACCACTACTGGAAGTGCCTGTATGCCGAGCATAACCTCACACGCGCCCGCAACCAGTGGCACCTCTTCCTAAAAGCAAAGGCACACGAGGCAGAGATGAAGCGATTCATCGAAGCACTTCAGAAGTAATATATCAAGATTTGCCATCCGCATCGGTCGATACAGACATCCGCGTCGGTCGATACGGACATCTGCGTCGGTCGATACGAGAATCCGCACCGACCGTTACGAGCATCCGCACCGGTCGGTGCGGATCATAAAAGTCACATAATATTTTGCCAGTCTCATCATTTTTCACTAACTTTGCATCCGCTAATGCGCTTGTGGCGGAATTGGTAGACGCGCCAGACTTAGGATCTGGTGTTTTAGGACGTGAAGGTTCGAGTCCTTTCAGGCGCACCATACAGAATCCTAACTGCTTGATATTGAGCAGTTAGGATTTTTG
>OIWQ01003365.1_pt1 | contig 14527 bp, 10 predicted proteins | sample 1587571 | NCBI WGS metagenome assembly OIWQ01 (sample SAMEA3888910, study PRJEB22519) | human gut metagenome | biome: human gut; feature: human-associated habitat; material: faeces | place: Denmark | collected 2010 | reverse complement strand
TTACCCCGGAGGAATTAGAGGAAATCCGCAAGCGTGAGGAACGCAAGGACAGGCTTCATCAGAACTACTTGAAGCGGAAAGCCAGCGGAGCGCAGAAGCGATACGAGGACAAAATCAAGGGGAGAAAAAAGGCAGAAATCGAAGCCAAGAAAGCCGCCATTCGTGCGGAGGACATTGCAAAGGGCGTGTTCGTTCCTGTCAGCAGTTTACCGCAGAGAGAGCCGCAGAAAGGAACGCAGATTGCGTGAACATAGCTTGTAGGTAGAACAAAGATTATTTTATCCCGGAATGGTGGAAAAGTTCAAACTTTTATGATATAATTTAATTTAAAAAGATGTAAGTAACACTTTCCAAAGGCATAGTTTGCGGGAGGTAGCGATATGAATAATAAAGATTTGCTTAAATTTGGAAAATGCCTGCTCATTGGAATCATTGTTGCCATAGGAGGCACGTTCTTTAGCGATTTGTATGGAAACATTTTCAACGGATCGGGGGATTATCGTTTATCCGCTATATTTGGTATCGGTCTGTATCTTTGCATCGTTATTGTTACTTGCACAGGCTTGATACTTAACCGTTTGGATAAAGATAAAACAAACGACAAAGATGATGAACACACGGACGAGTAAGTTTTTATTTCCAGAAGCCGAGAAATCCCTTTAGGAACTAAAGGGCGCACTTCTATACTCTCCTATCGGGAGTATGTGCGTCCTGCGGAGCTTCATTCCCGGTCAGCAGAGAAAAACTGCTTGACCGAAAATGTTTCGTCACTTCGTTCCGTCAAGGGAGCTACACTCCCTTGCGACGCTTGTGCGTCTATCCCTTGTGGACCTGCCGTCCGCAAACAGCATGAAATGCTGTTCACCGCCAGCAAGGTTTATAAATTGCATCAATATCTATCAGTCAAATGGTGAGCAAGAAAGGGTGATTTACATGAAAAAAATGTTTATACTGGTTATGGCAGTTATGCTCTGTTTCACACTAACTGCTTGCAATGAAGAAGAAAATATCGACTTTCCTTTTGAATTGTCCAGTATCGAAAATGTGGAAATGTTCCGCTTCACTAATCCTGCGGATGCGGAGAAAAAAGTGATTACCAAATCAGAAGATATTGAAGAAATTTATCAGACTTTTGAAAGTGTTTCTCTGAAAGATAAAACAACTGAACCTACTGCTGGTGGCTCAGTGACCAGTTTCCGATTTAATCTTTCTGATGGTACATCTTATGAGGTTATCTATTCGGAGGTCGCTGTAAAAGCTGGAAGAGTCATCACAACAGGCATGGAACAAGATTTCTTCACTTCAGCCGATATAGGAGCATTCTGGGGGAGTTACGACTACGAAGTAACAACTGCATCGGAAGATGAATTGCCAGCATTATATGAGTAAAAAATGAACAGGTATTCAGAACAATACCGCACTGCGTGTGACCGCGAGAGGCAGCGGACGGGTGCAGGTCGCACTGGACGGTGAGCAGGTCGGCACGCTGTCCTTCCACTCCGAAAGTTGGGCGGCGGAGGGCATCGCCGGTCTTTCGCAGACTGCCGTGTTCTCGTTCGGCTCGGACGGAACGGACGGCCCGACTGACGCCGCGGGCGGCTATGTTGACGGCGAAAGTCTTGCCGCGCTGAATGGCGCCGGTCTGTGCTTCGCCGACATCCTACAGCAAAACGACGCCTAGCCTGCCCTTGCAAAAATTGGCGGACTGATCATGACAGGTCCGACCGGAACAAACGTCAATGATCTTGCCGTTCTTCTGCTTGCGCGCTGACGCACCGCCATTTTTTCGCAAATATTCTCGTTTTAAAGCAAAAAATTCCTGTGCCTTTCGGCACAGGAATTTTCATTTTGTCTGTTACTTTGCCGTCTTGGTCAGGTAGGTGTACATGGCCATGGCAACCTCGGCGCGCGTTGCGCTCTTGACTGCATTTGCAGCCTGCGTTGCGCTCAGGATGCCCTCAGCTGCTGCCCATGCCACGTTGTCCTTTGCCCAGGCGGAGACATTCGCGGTCGGTGCAAGCGCGCTTGTCGGCTCATAGATCGTCACGCCCTTGTACTCGGCGTAGCGCTTGATGATCGCCGCCAGCTGCTCACGCGTGATCTCGCCGTTCGGGTCGAACTTGCCGCTGCCGACACCGTTGACGATATTATGCTTTGCAGCCCATTCCACTGCGTCGGAGTACCACTTGCCGCCGGGAACATCCGTAAACACACCCTTGAAGCTGACCGCTTCCTTGCCGTCCATCCGATAGAGAATCGTCACGACCATCGCGCGCGTCAGCGCCTCATTCGGGCCAAAGCGCGTATAGCCGATGCCGTTCATGATGTTCTTCTCGTACAGATACTTGACTGCGTCATAGCACGCATCCGACGGCTTCACGTCCGTGAACGGGAGCTTCTTTGTGCTGTCGGAGGCTGCATCGTCGTGGCGGATACCAAAGTTCAGATCCGCACCGCAGCGTGCGCACACGCGGTTGCCGTCGCGGTCAACGATGGGCTGATGGCCAAGCGCCGGAAGAATCTCGGTTCTGGTCTCGGTGCAGGTAGTGCAGGTGTACTTGATATAGCCGCTTTGCGTGCAGGTCGGCTCCTTGCGCTCAGACACAACCCACTCGTGCAGCGGCAGCTCCTTGCTGTCGCCGGTAACGGTCTCGTCGTTGCGCTCGGCGGTGGAGAGCGTCACATCACTCTCGCAACCGCTGCGATAGCGGAATGTCAGCGTTGCAAGCGTCTTGCCCGCCTCATACGCCTCGGCAGCGGCAAAGGCAAAGGTGATCTCACCCGCGGTCTCATCCACATGGAACGCCTTGATCGCGGCGGGAGAGGTCTTGCTCTCCAGCGTCAGCGCCGCCGGATCATACTTCACGGTGTACTTGCCGTTCGTCACGGCCACATCCTCGGTCAGCGTAACGGTCATCACGCCGTTGGCGACCGTGCTGCCAGAGCCGGAGACCGACTGCGGCTTGACGGTGTCCTCGCGCGTGGTGCGCGTCAGCTTGGCCGCGTTCACAGAGCCGGTGGTCTTGTTGACCGGCTGCGCGTCGGCGCTGTTGCCGGAGCTGGCCGCATCTGCGCGGTAAAGGCCAACGACCGGCCATACGCCAGTGCCAAATGTGCCGAGCGGCGCAAGCGTCTTATCTGCCACAGAGATGCCATAGAGCATCGCCGCGCTCTGCTGCATGGTGCTGTCGGTATAGGCCGCAATCACCAGATAGTCGCTTGCCTTATCGTAGATCATGGATGCACGCGCATAATCGGGCTCATCCTTCTGACCGCTCTGGCACTTGGAGACGTTGGGGAGCTTCAGGCCCGTGTCGCCAAGGCTTCTGGACATTTCGGCAAACGTCACAGTGTCATAAGTGTACATATCCATATCCGGATACAGCGTCAGTTCATACAGCTTACCGCTTTCCGTCAGGATGTAGAAGAAGTTTGCTCCACTTTCGTAGTAGCCAAGATCGTATGTGCCGCTTTCCTTGAAAGCAATCACCGCCATTGGGTCGCTTGCAAACTGGCTGAACGTAAAGGATTCTTTTACGCCGTTTTTGTCAAGCGTTTCAATCACTGTACCGTTTCCAGCAATTGCGACCATATCGCCCAGTCCCTCTTCATCATCTGCGGAGAGGACAACCGGCGACTCGGCTGCATCCGACCAGAGCTGTTTTTTCGTCAGCGTGCCGCCCACAGTCTCTTCAAAGGTTTCGGGGTCAATGCTGAGCATGGTGCTGCCCTTGCGCGCCAGAATCACACCATCGTTCAGCGCAGCCGCGTCAATTTCGCTTACTGCACCGGAGAGCTTCTGCCACTGCGAGGGAAGCTTTGTGCTGAAGCCCGACCAGTAGACATTGCTGTCGCTGCCATAGATGGCGGCGCGCAGATTCATTTCCGGGAACGGCTTGACCGTAACGGTGCAGGTCGCAGACTTGGCGGGGTCAGCCACAGACGTGGCCGTAATGGTCGCCGTGCCAACCTTGTTCGCGGTCACAACGCCGTCCTTGACGGACGCAACGTCTTCATCATCTACCGACCATGTAACGCTCTTGTTCTTTGTCAGCCACGGATTGACGCTTGCGCGCAGGACAAGCAGGCTGCCCTCCATCGTGGTCACGTTGGTCATGTTCAGCTCCACACCGGAAACCGTATCGGTCTGCTCCAGCGTCAGGCTGTCGTCCGCGACAATATAAATGCCCTTGACGTGCGCAAACATCAGCGCGTTTGCCTCGTTTGCAAGACTTGCCTTGCCGGTATCCGGGTCAAGCACCCACAGCTCGTTGTCAAGGTCGCCGGTATTGACATATTCACCGGTCTGTCTATCCGTTCCATAGTAGCCGGCGGCCAGATAGATCTTGTCGCTCGCCTTGTCATAGGCCATGGAGGAATAGCCGGTTACGCGCACGCTCTTGCCGCTCTCGCCTGTGCCGTCGCACACGCCGTTTTCGGCAATGGGCTTGAGCGCCAGACTGCCGGACGCAATGTCATTCAGCGTCCACTTGTAGAGGTAGACATAGTTAGCGGTTTCGGAATAGCTTGCGCCGAAGTTCACGCCGTAGAAATTGCCATCCTTGTCGATGGTCATGGCGTGCAGCGACTTGTAGCCGTCATAGTTCACAATATCGCTTGCCGGAACGCTCGGCGCGTCAACCGTCACGTTTGCAATTTGGGCAACTGCGCCGGTCGCCGGATTCAGACTGTAGAGCTTGGAGCTGTCCTTCACCGGGCGTCCGGTTTCACGGTCAGGTACGCCGTCCGTGATCTTGCCGTACTCGGTGATAAAGTAGATCATCTGATCCTTGTCGTTATAGGCCATGTCAGCCACAAACTCATCATCCGCCATTTTGGAGTAGTTGGCAACCTTTACGCCGGTTGACCACTCGCCATGCTCGGTGGCATAGAAGCCGTCGTCGGCTGCGTAGAACACATAGCCGCCCGCATACGTCTCGGCATAGATCTCCTGCTCGGCAGGCGCTGCCGTTACAAGGCCGCTGCCCGTGCCGCTCTCGGCGTCATAGCTGACGGTAGCCGGGTCAATTTCCACCCAGCGCTTGCCGCTGCCGCGCACCTCGTTGGAGGTAAAGCCGAACATTCTGTTGCTGTAGTCCTCGGGCGTGCCGCCGTAGTAAACGTAGTAGCTCGATTCATTGCCCGCGTAGTCGCCAATGATTACGGTGACGTATTCGCCCGCCGTCTGATCGTTCAGCTCGAACGTCATCTCGTTTTTTTTACCGGCCTCGGCCTGCTCCGGCTGACCCTCGCCCAGAACAATGCTGCCCTTGCCCTTATGTACCTCGACATAGGCAATATACTGGTTGTCCTGCATTTCAATGGTCAGCTCGCCGCTTTCCGGATTCTTCTTCGCATCAAGCATCTCAGGCGCAGTGCTGTCCACGGTGAACGTATTTTCAATGAAAGCGCCGTCGCCCAGCTCGCCGGAGGAAATCAGCTCTGCAATCTGCTCTGCCGTCAGTTCGCCGTCCTGCTCATAATACTCGGGGATCATGACAAGGCCAGCGGTGAACTTGTCGCCCTCGTTCAGTCCAAGCGCCACCGGAGAAACTGCCGCACCAAGCTCATAGCCATAATTTGTCCATTCCGCATTATTGCTATAGTAGAACATGCTCGAAACCTGATTGTTTACGCCGCTGACTGTGATCTTGCCGTCTGCCGTCTTGACATACGTCGCAACCGCAGCTGCATTGCGGATCAGAGTAAAGCCATACTGCGCAATGGTGGCGCCGCCGCTGATGGCCTCGCGGCCTGCGGGATATTCATCCTCAACCACATAGGGGTTGACGGTATAGATGCTGATATCGCTCGAGCCCGGATAGACGATGCCGGTATAATCGGTATAGTAGTCATAGCCGATGTACGAGCCGTGCGCGCCCGTGCCGTAGAGATCCTCAATCGCCGTGCCGCCGTCGATCATGGGCGCATCCGACCAGTTGCCGTAGAAGCCCAGAACCGGGATGGAGTGGACGGGACGCAGGCCGCCGTCGGCGGTATTGTCGGTCTCCACATAGATGTAGCCCTCGACGTATGCGCCGTTTTCATACATGGCATTCAGCGTCTGCTTCTGCGCGTCGGTCAGCTTCATGGTAACGCTGACGTGGACGCTGCTGCCAACGGGAATTTCGATGGCGGCGGAGTTCAGCTTCACCAGCAGCAGATGCGCGTCATACGACGTGACCTTGCCGTCGGCATTCAGATCCGCAGCCGTCAGGTTGTATCTGCTGCCGTCGTTTTCACCGGCAACATAGCCGATGATTGCCTGCGCGTCCAGCGCGTCGGTCTTGCCGTCGCAGTTGACGTCGCAGTCAAAGCCGGAGACGATTTCGGCGTGGTCGCTGAAATCATATGTAAATTCCGCGTCCAGCGTCGTGAGGCACGTATCCAGATACGTCTGTCCATCCTCGTCCGCAAAGATGTCCTGCGTGAACAGGTCGGTGTAGACGTTATAGCGCTGTGCGCTGCCGGAGATGTTGTAGATGGTAAAGCCTGCGGTATACGTGCCATCGCAGTCGGGGTCATCGCCGAACTCGGCCTTGACCTTACCGTCGGCGGCCGTGCCGCTCAGGTTTCTGTCCATCATGATATAGGACTCGGCGTTCATCGCGCTGTCCACATTTGCAAGACCCGCGCCCTGGTTGAGGACGGAGTACGGAAGTCCGGTGTCGGCCTCAATGATGGGCGAAGCCGTGGACATGAGCAGACTGTTGATCAGCTGACGGTTTGTCACGCCAGTTTTGCTCATGTAGCCGGACAGCGCTTCGTTCTCGCGGATGTACTGCGCCATCAGCGCAGCCATACCGGCGATCTGCGGCGCGGCCATGGACGTACCGGACATATTTTCGTATGCGTCCTTGCCGCCGAGCGTTGCGCCCTTTTCAACGTGCGTGCCGTTGACAGAATAGATGTTGCCGCCGGGCGCGGTGATTTCAGGCTTGAGCTCCAGGCTGCCCGGAACGCCCCAGGAGCTGAAATCGCTCATGCCGTAGTCGTTTGTGGGCTTGCTGACGCCGACTGCGCTCGTCGCGGTCAGCTTGCCGGTGTAGTACACGCCGCCCTCTGCGGCCGTAGACTTCGACAGGATCATTGCGCCGTCAGCCTGTGTAATCGAAACGGCGGGCGCGGTGCGCGTATAGCTGCTCAGATCCATGTTGATTGTGCCGGGCTGATTGTTGTAGATGACAACAGCCTTTGCGCCCGCGTTTGCGGCGTTCGTGATCTTGTCCACAAAGCTGATTGTGCCGCGGCGGATGAATACGACCTTGCCGCTGACGTCAATGCCGTCAAAATCTGCCGCGTTGCCAAGCACGCTCTCCGGCATGAACACATAGTCCAGCTCGCCGCTCAGCGTGGTGAACGCATCGTTTGCGTAGGTGGTTTCGCTGTAAAATACCATCTCGCCGCCGACGCTGAAATAGTTGCCGGTTGTGCCTGCGTTGTCAACGGAGGCAACCGCCAGCGAGTCGGAATACGTTCCGGGCGAGCCGCTGGTCTGGAACGAAACGTCGTTGCCATAGAGGTAGCCGTTTTGGGAGTTCTCTGCCCAGTCGCCGCTGTTGCCGGCGGAGATGCTGATGATTGCGCCCTTGTCGCTCAGTGCGTCAAAGCGCTTCTGAATGTCCGTCGCACGGGTGAAGCCGGGATCCGACGAGCCAAGCGACAGGTTGATCGAGTCGCAGCCAAGGACAATCGCGTCCTCAATTGCGGCCATGTAATCGGAGTCGTATGCGCCGCCGCCATAGCCAAAGACCTTCATCACGACCAGCTGCGCATCGGGCGCAACGCCCTGCACCTTGGCTGTTTCCAGCGCGTTTGAGAACGTGCCGTCGGCGTTTGCGATGTACTTGTTTGCTGCGGCGATACCGGCAACGTGCGAGCCGTGCTCGCCCTGCTCATCGTCCATGTGGGTGATTTTCGTATTCTTGTCCACATAGTTATAGGCAAACGGAATCTTGTCGTTACGCGTCACAGCGGAGGCCGTCGTGCTTTTCGCAATATTCAGCTGGCTAAACACATCGGCAATGCCCGCCGCATCCAGAACGCCGACGCTCTTTTTGTACGCGTCCAGCGTCATGCCCGCGTCCTTGGCCAGAAGCTCCATCGAGTGGTCATAGCCTGCGGCGCTGAATGACTGGTGGTCAATGTCGATACCGGTGTCGATGATGGCAATCTTGCTGCCAGCGCCGGTATAGCCCGCCGCCCATGCAGTGCTCGAGCCGATCTGCTCGGAAGAGGTGGCCATATTCGGATCATAGCGTTCTTCCTGCTTGACCATCGTCTCATAGCGGTTTTCCACATACACATCCGCAACGCCGGATACGGCCTTGATCTCGTCGATCTGGTCATAGCGGACGTTTGCCGAAATGAGGTTTGCCGCCAGCGTCAGATTCCACACAACGTCAATCGGCGCGTCCAGCGTCCGGTTGATGCGCTGGGTCAGCGAGTTCTGACGGTTTTTCAGCGTCTGACGATATGTTACCGCTGAATTGTTCTCGCCGATGCCGTCCAGACTGTACATGGCGACAGCAGGCTCGTCCTTTAAAACGATGGACACACGCACCGTATCATCGGGCGCGTAATCCGCCTCGTCACGTTCTGAGAACGTTTCCGGCTGTGAATCGAGCAGCGTCTGCGAAAGCTTCGTGGGCGCTGTCTCGCTCTCGCCCGCTTCAAATCTCAGCTTCTGTGTCTGACTGCTTTCCGCAGCCGTTGCCGGAAGGGCAAAGCCTGCAAAAATTGCAACCACAAGCAGAAGTGAAAGAAGCCGGCTGGATAAGCGTTTTTTCATATGATTCTTTCCTCCGTTTTGGTGCTCGCCGCAGATGCGGCGGCCTCTGTCCAGCGGACAGTTGTCCGTCAGGCAGGCGTAAAAATCGGCACACTTACGCGTGCTGCATTTTCTCAGCATTATTCTAATCTGTTAACGTGTTGTCCGTCAAGCGCTTTAAAGCAAAAAACCGTTCAAATTTATGTACCGTTTTACGTCAACTTTTTATGTACTCTTTCAAGATTTCCAGAACATTTCCAATTTTAAGAAAATCTCGCCCACATGTTCAAGGGTGTATCTGAAAACGCATGATGTGACCGGCAGCGAGGGATTTTTTGAGCTACTTTGACAATGACTATCTGGATGTGCCAAGCTATGAGTTCTTGCAGCGCTATCCAAAGGTTTATCCTATACTATGCCTCATATTGAGGCCAACAGTGTCTATTTCTGGACAGATTATCAATATAGTGATTCTGAGCGATTTGATGTTAAGACTGTCACAAAAGTTGCAGAAGCAGTGTTTGGAAGCGATGTTGAAGTGCGAGAGCCGGTTTATGGGCAGGACATGGAGGGATACCAGAGCGGCGGCTTCTATGACAAGCCATTCTATATTGCCGAGCCAGAAAATCAGTCCAATGCGAAATTTACATCTTATCGTCTCTATACTAAGCGTGGCATGATTGAAGATACAAAAACGGGTACGGACAACTGGCTCATTGGTAATGACCCAAATATTGAACGCTATCTTGGGTTTTCAGCTGATTTTGAGCACTATTTTTTGTTTACACTGGATCATAAGATTGAGAAATTGACATTAGAGTATTATGACCAGAACTTCTCTAAAATATGGAAACGTGAATTTGAAAACACCGTATCGGCATACTACGATTATACCAAAAACAATAATTACCTATCAGCCGACAATTCGCTCTACATCATAGATTTGGCAACAGGCGAGGATACCTTTCAACATACATTCATTGGTGAGAAGCAAGAAATCCGTAAGATGGCAGATGGCGTCTTGTGTATTGGATTTACAAAATCAGATGCCATTATGAAAACGGATTTAGAGAGAAATATTCTCTGGGCAGCAAGCGTAACAGAAAATGTCAATGCTGTTGATGGCATTCAATTCGTAGATAACAGAATTATCTTGCAGCTGGAACTGTTTGATGGAGTACACTTTATTGTTGTTGACTCTGATATGTATCTTGAAAACGAGGTACTTCAGAAGAAAGCAAAACAGCGACGCCGTAGAATGGATCGAGATGAGCGGCGCGGAATATCTGGACTTCGTCCGTGATCCCGAGAACAAAGACAGGTTCTTTTTGAATATGAAAAACGTCGTTCTGGAATGCTCGAAGGAGGAATATCTGCAAAGCCGAACCGAGAAGCGGCGCAGCGACTATCTTGCAGAAAGCAAAAAGGGGTGGACGATCATCTCCCTTTTGCGCAGGCAGACAAAGAGTCTACCGGCGAGGAAGTTATTCCGGACCCGGATGCCGATGTGGAAGAAAACATCCTACATACCCTTGCCGTGCAGCGCGTTCGTGAAGTAGTAGATGCACTTCCGGAGGAAGACGCGGCGCTGCTTCGTGCGTTATATCTGCAAACGCTGCCGCTGACCCTGCGTGCCTACAGCGAGAAAACAGGAATCCCGGTGATGACGCTGCATTACAGAAAAGAAAAGCTGCTTCGGCTTTTGAAGCAGCAAATCTGAGTCAGGTGCTCTGAGCCCCAGCCGCCAGCAGCATCCGCTCCAGCTCCCTCGCGGCGACGCTCAGGGGCTGCCCCTTCCGTTTCACGATGCACACGGCACGCAGCGGGAGGGGCTCTTGCAGTTCGATGCGGCGCACATTATCAGACGGACGAATGAACGCCTCCGGCACGATGCCGACGCCAAGACCCGCTTCTGCCATTGGAATGATCTGGTCAGCCGTGGCGGCTTCGATGGCGGGTTGAAAAGCAACGCCCTGCGCGGTGAAAACAGAGACGTAGAACGCATGGGAGGTCGTGCCCGCGCCGAGCGTGATGAGTGGATACGCTTCCAGCTCGGAAAGCGCGACGCTTCGTCCAAGCAAACCGGAAAAGGCCGGCGTGCAGATCGGAACCTCCCGAATTTCTTTGACGATCGTCTGCGTGAGAGACGGCGAGAGCGTAACCGGCGTTGTGATGACCGCAAAATCTGCCGTCGTATCGTGCAGCGCCGCGACGGCCTGCGGCGTGGAGTGGTTGCTGATGCGAAGATGCACGCCGGGGTACTTTTCCTGATACCTTTTAAGTACCGGCAGGAGTAAACACCGAAGCGCACCCTCGCTTGCTGCCAGAAACACGTTTCCGCGCTCGAGCGTCCGACTCTGCGTCACGGCGGCTTCGCCCGCTTCAATTTCCGTACAGGCGATCTTTATGTGCCGGTACAGCCCCTCGCCCTCCGGGGTCAAAATCATGCCCCGATTCGTGCGCGAAAAGAGTGGACAGCCGATCTCCGCCTCTAAGTTCCGAATCGCGCGTGTTAAGTTTGGCTGGCTGTTCTGCAGCGCCTCCGCCGCCTTCGTCAGATTGCCGCACCTGGCAACGTGATAGAAAATCCGGTAATACTCGTAGCTGATATACATGGCACCCTCCGTGCATTCGTTTCTCTTCTGCCATTCTATTTTGATATATCGGAAATGTCAAATATAGATTTTACATATTTCATTTTTCTGCTACGATAGGGGCGGCCAAGAGAAAAAATGTAAGACAGGAGCGAAAAAAGATGGAACGGACGATCATCTGCATCAGCCGCCAGTATGGCAGCGGCGGCCGGGAAATTGGCGAAGCAGTCGCAAAAAAGCTGGGGATTCCCTGCTACGATAAATGCCTCATTCAAAAAGCCGCGCAGGAAGCGGGGCTTTCCGAAACCGCCGTCGCGGAATACGACGAAAAGGGCGAGAATTTTGGCATTGCCGTCTCGGGCAATCCCTTTGCGGACACCGCCGCGCTGGGCGAGGCGTTTTACTCGGAAGAAGCGCGGGTCTTTGAAGCCGAGCGCCGCGCGATTTTAGAGCTTGCAGAAAAGGGTGACTGCGTCATCATTGGCCGGTGTGCCTCCGCCATTCTGCGGGCCGCAGGCTACCGTCCGCTTTCCGTTTTCATCTATGCGGATAGCGCCGACCGGGCAAAGCGCATTGCAGCGCGTAATAATTTGGATGAAAAACGCGCTCTTCATAAGGCGCAGAAGGTCGACCGGATGCGCAAGCACCACTTTGATTTTTACGCGGACACACTCTGGGGCGAACCGGAAAGCTACGATCTGATGCTATCTTCGAGTGAGTATGGCATCGACGGCGCGGCAAGCGTTATTGCATCCGCGAAGGAGGCGATGCAACATGAATAAGGATCTGACGACAGGCAAGCCCGAGAAAGTCCTCTGGCAGTTCTGCCTGCCGCTCTTTGGCAGCATCATTTTCCAGCAGCTCTATAACATCGCGGACAGCTTTGTGGCCGGCAAATTCATCAGCGACAACGCCCTCGCCGCCGTCGGCAACAGCTACGAAATTACGCTCATTTTCATCGCCTTTGCCTTCGGCTGTAACATCGCGTGTTCGGTTCTGGCGGCGCTGTTTTTCGGCGCGAAGCAGTATAATGACCTCAAGACGACGGTCTATACGGCGCTCATTTCCAGCTGCGTGATCTGCGCGGCGCTGATGCTTGTCGGCACGCTCTGCTGCGACAGCTTACTCCGGCTCATCAAAACGCCGGAAGAGGTCTTCGCGGACTCGAAATTATACCTCGACATTTACATTTACGGTCTGCCGTTCGTGTTCCTCTACAATGTCGCAACCGGCATTTTCTCAGCGCTGGGCGACTCCAAAACGCCGTTTATCTTTCTTGCCTGCTCGTCCACGTCTAATATCGCGGTCGATATTCTGTTTGTTACGGCGTTCAACATGGGCGTTGCCGGTGTTGCCTGGGCGACGTTTTTGTGCCAGGGAATCAGCTGCGTGCTGGCGCTCGTGGTCGTCTTCCGCCGCTTTGTGAAGCTCCCGACGGAAGGGAAAGTCAAAATTTTCTCGTGGAACCATTTTGGCCGCTTTGCGGTCATCGCCATTCCGAGCATCTTGCAGCAGAGCTTTATTTCCGTCGGCAACATCATCATCCAGAGCGTCATCAACAGCTTCGGCGCGGCCGTCATGGCAGGCTACTCTGCGGCGGTGAAGCTCAACAACATGGTTATCACGTCCCTTACCACGCTCGGCAACGGCATTTCCAACTATACGGCGCAGAACCTCGGGGCCAGCAAATATGATCGCATCAAGTCCGGCTTTCGGGCTGGTATCAAACTCGTCTGGGCACTGTGCGTGCCGCTGGTGGCACTTTATGTGTTCGCCGGGCAGCCACTTGTACACATCTTCCTTGAGAGCCCCACGGGGCAGGCAATGGATACAGGCGTTGCGTTCCTGCGCATCATCGCGCCGTTCTACTTCATCGTGTCTGCCAAGCTCGTCTCCGACGGTGTGCTCCGCGGCGCGGGCCTTATGAAGAAGTTCATGATTGCGACGTTCACCGATCTGGTGCTCCGTGTGGCGCTGGCGGAGGTGCTTTCCCGCACCGCGCTTGGCACGACCGGCATCTGGATTTCCTGGCCCATCGGCTGGACGATCGCAGCGGCGCTCTCGATCGTGTTCTACGCGACTGTCCGCTGGGAAAAGGTCTATACAGCGGCATAAACCAACAAAACTGCCTGTGAGAGAAGCGTCTCACGGGCAGTTTTTTAAGTTCACTGCGCAGGAGATCAAGATCTCTGACGTAAAATTCGTGCTGTAGGAGATGTTACAGCGGACTATTTCATTTTTTAGATGAAGTTATGCAAAATCCAATATATCGCGCAGAAAAATGATATTAGTAATTGCGTATTTCTATGTTATAATGATAAAAAATGAATATCGGGTAGTTCGCGTAAGCCATGTGCTTGCAGGTGGAATGGGGTGAGAAGCCCCGCGAGTCGGTCACTGTGATGTCTGCTTGGTCAGAATAAGTCAGGTCTTCCGAGAGCTGCCCTGCGTCCTGCCACGACCGGGACCGAAATGCTGCGTTCCTTTCCCGATCCGGGTCAGGGCTTCGTTTCTGTGCGGTCATGCTGGCTGCGCGGATTTTTGTTTTTATATGCATGAAACCCCTGCACAGGTGGGATGATAGTTTCATCCCTGCCTCTCTTTCTAACGGCGGTCCCAATCCGCCCATCCTCCCGCCGGGCGTCCGCCCCCTCTTACCGGGCGCCCGGCACCTCCTCCAAGCGCAGCGGGGGCTGCCTGCCATCAAAATTCTGATCACGCGCACGAGCTGCGCAGGAAGGATATTCTGTCATGCTTTGTCTCGATCATACCATTACCAAAAAGATGCGTGAGCCGGCATTTGCCGCCGAGTGGGATTCGCTGGAGCCGGAGGAGCAGATCGTCCGGGCCATCATCGAAGGGCGCGAGGAGCGGCACCTGACACAGAACCAGCTGGCCGATGCGACCGGCATCCACCAGACGAATATCAGCAAGCTCGAAAGCGGAACGGCAAACCCGTCGCTTCGCACGCTCAAGCGTTTGGCCGCGGGGATGGGAATGCGGCTCAAGCTGGAATTTGTTCCGGTGCAGCCCAAGAACCGGACAAGATAGGACAAAGCGGCAAGTACCGTTGTCCGCATAAGAAAAAACTCCAATGAAATGCCCCGGCGGCTTGACTTTTGAGATGCTGCTTGCTATGCTTGGTTAGAGAAAACTAACTAAG
>OIWQ01003356.1_pt1 | contig 14548 bp, 8 predicted proteins | sample 1587571 | NCBI WGS metagenome assembly OIWQ01 (sample SAMEA3888910, study PRJEB22519) | human gut metagenome | biome: human gut; feature: human-associated habitat; material: faeces | place: Denmark | collected 2010 | reverse complement strand
GGTCTGGGCAAGGACGCCGCCCAGATCATCTCCCGCATCAACGGCTTCACCTACGTGAAGACCCAGTTCGACTACTTCACGGGCGAGCTCAAGGTCGTCGAGACCATCCCCTACTCCGATGGTCCCCGCGCCGCCGTCAACTGCTACGGCGCCGACGACGTCCGCGAGGGCGTTGCCATCATGTGGCACGAGAACGTCGACATCTCGATCACCGGCAACTCCACCAACCCGACGCGCTTCCAGCACCCCGTCGCTGGCACCTACAAGAAGGAGCGCCTCGAGGCTGGCAAGAAGTACTTCTCCGTCGCTTCTGGTGGCGGCACTGGCCGTACCCTGCACCCGGACAACATGGGCGCCGGCCCTGCCTCTTACGGCATGACCGACACCATGGGCCGCATGCACTCCGACGCCCAGTTCGCCGGTTCTTCCTCCGTGCCTGCGCACGTCGACATGATGGGTCTCATCGGCATGGGCAACAACCCCATGGTCGGTGCCACCGTCGCCTGCGCTGTCGCCGTCGAGGAGGCCCTCAAGGCCTAATCGCGCCCGCGATGCTCATATAGTTGAGCTTTAGAGCCGCTACCTACCCGGGTAGCGGCTCTTTTTTTGCCATAAAACGTTCGAGATACGATATATCAGTTTTGATGGAACATGAAGTGTGAGGAGGAGGAGCCGCCAAGCGCCCCTAACGTCCACGTGCCATATTTGCCCTTTGCCGATTTATCCCATCTTTGCGATGCCTTTGCCGATCACCCATGCGACAATGCGCGAACGAGAAAGGAATCCTATGGAATCAACTGATGTACTGGTAATCGGATCGGGCATCGCGGGCCTTTGCGCCGCCATAGAAGCAGCACGCGCGGGCGCGACCGTTGCCATCGCATGCGCCGGCAAGACCATGAGCGGATCGAGCTTCTTCCCGGGCACCTGGGGCCTCGGCCTTATTGGCCCCGTCGACAAAGACGACGAGCAAGACCTCATCGACACCATCCAAACCGTCGGCGGCGGCGCTGCCGACCCCGAACTCGTCCAGACGTTCGTCCACGGCATTCCCCAAGCGATTGACTGGCTCGAACAGGATCTGGGCGTAGAACTCCAGCGCCCGCAAAGCGCCGAGAGCGCCCAGCAAAAGCAATTTATCCCCTGTTTTGACCATAAGACGCGCAATTGGCGCGGCCTCACCCGCAAGCCTCTTGAAGACGCGTGTGCGGCCCAGATCAAGTCTCTTGGCATTCGTCTGCTCCCCCGACACGAGCTTATAGACCTTGTTGAAAGCACAACCGGAAAGATTACCGGCGCCGTGCTCTACAACCAAACAGACGAGCGCATCGTGACCTTTACAGCAAAGGCCACCGTCATCGCTGCGGGCGGCACGGGCGGTCTGTTCGAACGCAGCCTCACTTCGGCCGATGTACTCAGCTCCTCGCAGGCCATCGCGCTGGCGCACGGTGCATCGCTTACTAATATAGAGTTCATGCAGATGATGCCCGGTTTCATTGAACCTAAGCGCAACCTGGTCTTTAACGAAAAGACCTGGCGCTACGTCACGTTTGACCAACCGGTCGACATTGCCAACGAAAAGTTAGACGATCTGCTTGAGCAACGCTCAGGATATGGCCCCTTCACTTCGCGCTTGGCTTCTCGCGCCATCGATCTTGCCATCGATCAAGCAGGTGCCGAAGGCCTAGCGCTCCACTACGACTTCCCGCGAGAGAATGTCCCCGAGTTCGTGGAGACCTTTGCCACATGGCTACAAGACGAGCATGGTATCGCTCCGAGCGACGAGATGCGTGTGGCGATGTATGCCCACGCGGCCAACGGCGGCATCAAGATCGACAGGACCGCGTACACGGGAGTTGAGGGCCTCTACGCCTGCGGCGAGGCAACAGGCGGCATGCACGGCGCCGACCGCATCGGAGGGCTGTCGAGCGCCAATGGCATCGTATTCGGGCGTATCGCGGGCGCATCAGCGGCTCGAGGAGCACTGGACGCTCCCGAGGCAGCCGCGCCGATGCACACTGCACTGCCCCAGTATGGCATTGCCACAACAGACGCCGAGCACCTGACCCGCAGCCTCAAACACACAATGAGCACCTACTGCATGATCAACAGGACCGAACCAGGCCTATCCGAGGCGTTTCAAGAGCTTGAAAGCCTACTAGACGAGGCGACGTCGCTGCATAAGCCGCGTGCCAACGACAGCGAAATCGCTGCCCTCGCGCGCCTACAGTCGCAAATTCAGCTGGCTGCGGAGATGGTCAAAGCCATGCGCAAACGAACCGAAAGCCTAGGTTCGCACTATCGAGCGGACTAAATCGATTCTCACTTTGAGTTTGATCACAACTTCTCAACATACATCGAGCCCCGTAAGCAGGGTTCCCCCAAGAAGAACACGCTTACGGGGCTTGAGCCGTGTTTTCCCTAAGGGAATCACGGCGCAGATAACTCAGCTCCGCGCCCTTTCGGGTTCGGCCCAATGTGAGGTCAACAAAAAAGCGACCAGCCGAAGCCAGTCGCTTTAACATGCTTTGGTGGGCCGTCAGGGGTTCGAACCCTGGACCTTGGGATTAAGAGTCCCCTGCTCTACCAACTGAGCTAACGACCCGATATCAACACGAAGCAAGAACTGGGGTGGGTAAAGGGACTCGAACCCTCGACCTACGGGACCACAACCCGTCGCTCTAGCCAACTGAGCTACACCCACCGTGTCCTGTGCGCTTCGCGCTCGACTATTATTGCAAGGAACGCCATGCGATGCAAGCCCCAATTTTCAAGAATTTTGAAAAGAGTTTTTTGGATCCATTTCGGTCAAATCCTACCGGTTCCATAGGAGTAAACTTGCCCCACTGCAAATCCTCGAAAGGACCGTCATGAAAGAACTCTCCAATCGCACGGCAACATTCACCGATTCAGTCATCCGCCGCATGACACGCATCTCCAATAAGTACGACGCCGTCAACCTCTCGCAGGGCTTCCCCGACTTCGATCCCCCGGCGCAGCTGCTCAACAGCCTGAGCGCCATCGCCAGCGACCCCAAGCCGCTCTATCACCAGTACTCCATCACCTGGGGCTCCCAGGCCATGCGCGAGGCGCTCGCCGCCAAACAGGAGCACTTTATGGGCATGCCGATCAACCCCAACGAGAACATCGTGGTCACCTGCGGCTCCACCGAGGCCATGATGGCCGCCATGATGACGGTCACGAACCCCGGCGACAAGGTCGTCATCTTCTCGCCGTTCTACGAGAACTACGGCGCCGACACGATCCTTTCGGGTGCCGAGCCTATCTACGTGCCGCTCAACCCGCCCACATTCGACTTTGACCGCGCGACACTCGAGGCGGCCTTCCGCGACAACGACCCCAAGGCCATCGTCCTGTGCAACCCTTCCAACCCTTGCGGCAAGGTCTTTACGCGCGAGGAGCTCACCTTTATCGCCGACCTCTGCAAAAAGTACGACGCCTACTGCATCACCGACGAGGTGTACGAGCACATCGTCTACGCGCCCCACGAGCACGTCTATATGGCCACGCTGCCCGGCATGTTCGAGCGAACCATCAGCTGCAGCTCGCTGTCCAAAACGTACTCCATCACCGGCTGGCGTCTGGGCTACACCATTGCCCCGGCCCAGATCACCGAGCGCATCAAGAAGGTCCACGACTTCCTCACCGTGGGTGCCGCCGCTCCCCTGCAGGAAGCTGTCGTCACCGCCCTCAACTTCGACGACAGGTATTACCAGGAGGTCCTCGACCTCTACACCGCCAAACGCGACCTGTTCTGCCAGGGGCTCGATAGCATCGGTCTTGAGCACAACGTGCCGCAGGGCGCCTACTACGTCATGATGGACATCTCTGAGTTTGGCTATGACAGCGACCTCGAATTCTGCGAGGACCTCGCGTCTAAGGTGGGCGTGGGCGCCGTGCCCGGCTCGAGCTTCTTCCGCGAGCCCGTCAACCATCTGATTCGTTTCCACTTTGCCAAGCGAGACGAGACGCTTAACGCGGCGCTGGAGAACCTCAAGTCGCTACGTGATAAAATCAAGCCGCGCGGGTAAGGACGGCCCGGCAGCTAAAGTAACCAAAGAAGCCTCGCACCGCCCGCCGCGTTGCGAGGCTTCTTTTTATAGCGCTTTCTTAAATGGTTTAGAGCTCTATACTTTAGTCACGGAGCAACTCGTCCCAGAGAGAGGAATACTATGGCAGAACAGCAGCTTATCGGAGCGCTCGAGGCCGGCGGCACCAAGATGGTCTGCGCCACGGGCTATGCAGACGGTACGGTCCTGGAGCGTGAGCAGATCGCGACCACGACCCCGCAGGAGACCGTTGAGGCCGTCAATGCATGGTTTGCCGACAAGGGCATCGCCGCGCTGGGCATCGGCGCCTTTGGGCCCACCGCGGTCAACCCCGCCTCGCCCCAATACGGCAAGATCCTGGAGACGCCCAAAACGGCATGGCGCTACTTCGACCTGCTGGGCACCATCCAAAACGAGCTCAATATTCCCTGTGGCTACGACACCGATGTCAACGTCGCCTGCCTGGGCGAGGTCACCTTTGGTTGCGCCCAGGGCCTCACGGACGTGGTCTACCTGACCATCGGCACCGGCGTGGGCGCCGGCGTTCTCTCGGGCGGTAAGCTCGTGCATGGCATGATGCATCCCGAGGCCGGCCACATCCTGGTCACGCGCGACCCGCGCGACACCATCGGCGAGCATAGCGCTTGCCCCTTCCACGACAACTGCCTCGAGGGCCTCATCGCCGGCCCCGGCGTTAAAAAGCGCTGGGATGGCAAGAGCGCCGGAGACATGGCCGATGACCCGGAGGCCATGGACCTGCTCGCAGGCTATCTGGCACAGGCGCTCATGACCTACACGCTGTGCTACGCGCCGCAAAAGATCATCATCGGCGGCGGCGTGGCCGACCACACCCCCATCGTGCCGCTCGCACGCAAAAAGTGCGCCGAGATGCTCAACGGCTATATCGTCACGCCCGAGGTCAACGACATCGATACCTACATTGTCAACAACAGCCTCGAGGGCAAGCAGGGCATCATGGGCTGCCTCGCCCTGGGCGCCCAGGCGCTCCAGTAAAGGACACATCAACGGGGCGCGGCGTAGCCAAACTCGTAAAACGCCCGGACAACGCCGTCACGCCCCGCAGGAGCCCTCAAACGCATAAGGCCGCCTAGGACCAAGCAAACGTCCTAGGCGGCCTTTTTGGTACATATCAGCGACCGTAAGAGATATCGGAGCACGACGCCTGTCGTCGCCCCGCAGCAGTCGATCATCACATCGGTAATCATGCCGGCGCGACCGGGCACAAAAAGCTGAATCGTCTCGTCGATAGAGGGAACGAGCAGCAAGAACACCGCCGTGGGCAGCAACACATCAAACGTGCGTCGGCCTTCGAGGTCAAAGGCGTGCGTCGCCAAGATGCCAAGCACCATGTACTCGGTAAAATGAGCGCATTTGCGCACGACGAAGTTGGTCACCCACTCGTATGGAAGCCCCAGGGCCTGCAAAAAGCCGCGAATGGATTCCATGATCGACAAGCTCAACGAACCAGACCCCGTACCGGGAACCAGCGAATTGCCCCAAATGACGAGCACCATGGCGCAGGCGGCAAGTGCCCATTTTCGATTGACCTTAACCATGCGGCAATTATGCCTCCGCGCGCAGCGGCGTAAAGCTGGCGGTACCGCCCTCGATAACGCTCAGATAGGCACGGCCCGTGCGCTTGACGGCCGCAGACTGCAGACGGTTGATCTCTTCCTCGAGAATCTGATTGACGCGCTCGTGGCGGCGGTTTTCCATAACGCCGGCAGCGATAGCCTCGGCGCGCTCGATACCCTCGCGTGAGATACGCGCGGTATCCTCGGGAAGCACGGAGCTGTGGCGGCCGACATAGACGGGAGCAACCGAGACAGGTGAGGCTGCAGGCGTGGGCACCGCCACGGGGGCGGGCTCGGCAGCCTCGGCCATGATCGCCATGGCGGCGGCCCACATGTCCTCGTGGCCCGAATAATCGGCCATGGGGATATCTTCCTCGAGAGAGGCATCGGGGAGACTATCGGTATCCACGCGATCTTGGGTATCGATAGAAGCAGTGATGGCGGCAGGCTCGTCCAGATCGGAGAGATCCACACCCTTGGCATCGGAAATGATGGGCATGCTGGCGAGCTTGGCGTTGTACGGCGCCGCCTCCGCGGCCTGCATTTGGGCCGAAGCGCCCCAAAGCGAGCTTTCGGCAGCTCGGCGAGCGGCAATGGTCTCCTCGTCGACAGCCAGGGGCTCATCGGCAAAGGGGTCGGCGACAGGAGCCGCCTGAGCTGCGCTCTGTTGGCCGGCCGAAGCAGCCGACGCGGCAGAGGCGTACGCAGCCGACGACGCGCCGTTATAGGCGGCACTATTGGCGGCGTTGGCTACAAGCGCCACGAAGGCCGCGGTGCTGCCCGCAGGGGCGGCATGAGAGCCCGAGACGGCGCGTGCGGCAGCGGCGATGTCATCGCGATTGTAAGAACCGGTCTTTCCACCGTTGGTGAGCTCGTCGATTGCAACCTGGTAGACATCGCGCGAGCGCACGGGATCGCAGCTGACCGGGGAATCGTCATCGAGCATGCTGTCGATCATAGACCAGGCCTCGGCCTCATCCATGGCGTTAGCCGCGCGCGCGATGGTGGGAACGCCATCGTCGGCGTGGCGGCGCTGGAACGCACCGGTCAGGCCGGAGAGAAATGCGGAAGAAGGCTGTGTGGCATTGGCCTGATCGGCCGGGACCGCAGGCTGAGGCGCCGACCCCTGCTGCTGCGCGGGAATCGAGGCGGTCTTGAACTCGTTGTGGGTCCGGCCAAACTGAGCGGCGCCGCCCACGGCATCGGGCTCAAACAGGCGGCCATCATGCTCAGAGCGATACTCGGAGATGCCCAGCGAGGCTGCGTAGATGCCCACGCCCGCCACCGCGCCAACGGCGAAGGGAACCGCGCCCGCGACAACCGTCTCGTTGACCGACGAGAACGGCAACGTCGCGGCATACATCACCACGGGGGCGGCAAGGCCGATCCCGCAGGAAAGTCCAGCAAGGACTGCTCGTTGTGTTGCATCAGAAGAAGCCATGAGCTCTCCCCATCTTCCAGCACCCAAATCGCATCATTTAGTTGGCTGCGCGAGAGAAGATGAAGCGGGACATGCGTCCCAAAGCAACGGTATATGGTTCGTTTCATCTGCGTTTTCCGTCGCGAAGCTTAAAAGTTATTATGCGAAACCGACCCTCCGATTGCAAGCGATGAGGCCGGATTATGGCTCGAAAACTGCTGCTTGTCGGTCATAAGGTCAGAAAATGTTGCCGAGTGGCGCCGTAAAGAAAGGGCCGGGGCATAAACCCCGGCCCGATTGCCCGTTCTTATGGCGATATAGCGTGCGGCTTTTGGTCTAAAACGTCTGCTCGTAGTCGCTGTGCTTTTTGGCCGAACGCACCAAGAACTCCTGATTGGTGTTGGTGCCCTTAAGGCCCTTAATAAACGACGCCGCCGCGCGCTCGGTGTTGTTCATGCCGGCGAGAATGCGACGCAGGCCGAAGACAAACGGGCGCATCTGCTCGTCGACCAGCAGGTCCTCGTTGCGCGTACCGGAGGCAACGGGGTCGATGGCCGGGAAGATGCGGCGATCGGCAAGATCGCGGTCGAGCTTGAGCTCCATGTTGCCGGTGCCCTTGAACTCCTCAAAGATGACCTCATCCATCTTGGAGCCGGTGTCGATAAGGGCGGAGGCGAGGATGGTGAGCGAGCCGCCGTTTTCGATATTGCGGGCTGCACCCAGGAAACGCTTGGGCGGATAGAGAGCTGCCGAATCGACGCCGCCCGAAAGGATACGACCCGAGGCGGGTGCCGCCAGGTTGTAGGCGCGGGCAAGACGCGTGATGGAGTCGAGCACCACCACGACATCGCCGCCCAGCTCCACAATGCGCTTGGCGCGTTCGATGACGAGCTCGGCCACGCGGGTGTGGTTCTCGGCAGGCATATCGAAGGTCGAGGCCACGACCTCGCCCTTGATGGAGCGCTGCATATCGGTGACCTCTTCGGGGCGCTCGTCGACGAGTAGGCAGATGAGGTGCACCTCGGGGTTGTTGATCGAGATGGACTGGCAGATCTTCTTAAGGATCGTTGTCTTGCCGGCCTTGGGCGGCGACACGATCAGGCCACGCTGGCCCTTGCCGATCGGTGACACGATATCGATAGCGCGACCGGTAATGGAGTCCTTGCCGTGCTCCATACGCAGCGGCTCGTTGGGATAGACCGGGGTAAGGTCGCCGAACTTGGGGCGGTTGCGGATCTGCTCGGGATCCATGCCGTTAACGGTCGTGATCTTGGCGAGGCCGGCTCGCTTGTCGCCGCCGCGCGAGGGGCGCAGCGAACCCTCGATGACATCGCCCGTGCGCAGGCGTGCGGAGCGGATGAGGTAAGCGGGGACGAAGGCGTCTTCGTTGGACTTCATGTAACCGTGGGCATGGATGATGCCGGAGCCGTCCGGGCGAATCTGCAGGATGCCCTTAATATCGCGGAAGCCCTCGGCCTTCGCGGCGGTCGTGTAGATCTCCTCGACAAGCTCGGCCTTCTTCTTGCCGGTCGTCTCGATCTCGAACTCTTTTGCCTTCTCGCGCAGCTCGGCGACCTTCATGGCCGCAAGCTCCTCGCGTGAAAGCGTGGGCTCGGTGGGGGCGGCGTTGCGCTCCTTGTTGCGCTGCTTGCGGTCGCGCTGACGGCTGCGGCGGTCGTTGTTGCGATCGTCCTTGCGGTCGTTGCGCTCGTCGTTGCGCTTGTGCTGACGGCGGCCGGGACGGACACCCGCTTCGGCCTCGGCGCCCCCGTCAGCCGCGGCTGCGGGCGTATCGGTGCCGGACGGGGCCTCGCCCTCTGCCTTGGCATCGGCGTTGGCATGGTTGCTGGGTTCGGCGTCGCCCTGCTGCTCGGCACCCTTGGCCCTCGCGGACTTCTTGCGCGTGCGCTTGGGCTTCTCAGTTGCCGGCTGGTCGACGTTCTCGGCCTCGGAAGCGGCATCGGCGTTTGCCTCGGAGGACTTGTCGTCGACGGGCTTAGCCTCAGCCTTGACCTTCGCCTTCGTCGAGCGCTTTGCCGCGGTGCGACGGCTGCGGCCGGGACGGACATCGGCGGGCTCGGCAGCGGCAGATGCGGGAGCCTCGGTGGACGGAGCGTCCTGGACCGGGGCATCGACCGTGGCCGTAGGCTCGGCCGTCACCGCTGCGCCCTGGGCAGCAGCTGCTGCGGCAGCGGCTTTCTCGGCCTCAACATACGCCTTGGGCTTGCGGCCACGACGATGCGGGCGCAGAGCCGGATCAACGACGGGAACCTCGTTGACCTCAGCGTGCACGACGGGCTCAGCGGAGGAAGCGCCCTCCCCTGCCGCAGAACGAGCCGGAGCTTCAGCGACCTCAGGAGTCAGCTGCTCGACGGGCTGCTGCGTCTTGGCTGCCGCACGGCGACGCGTGCGCGGTGCCGTCTTCTCGGCCGACTGTTCGGCAGCAGGAGCCTCGGGGGTGACCGGCGCAGCGAGCTCAGTCAATGCCGCGGCCTCGCGCTCGGCAGCGCGACGGCGGGCACGCACAACCTGGGCCTCGCTAATCTGCGCCAGTGCACGGGCCTGCGCGACCTCATCGGAAATGGGGGCCGAAGCATCGGTGGCAACGGGGCGCTTCGCGCGCGTGGTGCGCGTCGTACGACGCTTGGGCTTTTCGGCATCCTCGCCGTCCGCAGCAGGCTTGGCCAAACGACGCGTGCGCTTAGGCTTAGCGGGAGCAGCCTCCTCGCTAGCAACGGGCGTGGTGGGCGCGGCGGCCTTAAGCGCCTCGGGAGCCGAGACCTGCGCCGGCGCGGAAAGCACGGCCTGGTCCGACGTAACCGGTGCAGCGGGAGCCGTTTGCGTCGTCGTTATTTCGTTTTCTTGTTGTTGATCAGACACAGTGTTTGCTCAACTTTCTTTTCAAGCCCTGTGATCACATGCTCCCTGCATAAACCTTCAGGGCGGCTAAACAGTCTAGCTCCGTCAAATACCGACGGACATCATTGATCTGTATAGAGATGATTGCGTTATATACGCAGCGTTAGTGTAACACAACCGCAACCACCTGCAACTTAGTCATCGGGGACGTTCTTAAACGACTAGTCAAAAGGGATGCTCTTTACAAAGTTCCGGCGTACACCATCGCCACATCAAAAGCTGCGGTGAAATAGTTCCCAAATCCCGGCCGGCACCTCTCAAGCAGGAACCATTCCACCGCAACTCATAAGAAGAAGGCAGATCAAGCCTCAAGCATCGAGAAAACGGAACAGCTAAGGGACAAGGGCATCGGCCCCAAGATCGATGTGCCACGAATCGCGCCCATCTACTACGTTTGCCCCCGCACCCCTGACCATACTCACTATTTTTCGAAAGTCGCAGACCTGCTACCTGCGATTTTAATATTGCGATTTTCGGCGTGGTTCGGGGTACGTACTTAAACGTAGTAGATGCCCCCGATTCTTAGCAGAAGGTATCCCACCGCTCCTCCACAGGACAAAAATGATCCGTTTTCCTCCATCCCCTAGGGTCATTTTCAAAACTATGACGGTTTACTACGATGAATCGCTCAACCACGATCATGCCAAAACCCGAAAAAATAAAACCCCAGCTAGATGGCTTGCACTTTTCGGTGAAAAGCCCATGTGATTGGAATCCCTCGATTCATCGTAGTAAACCGGTATAGTTGTGATTTAGTAGCATTTCCCAACACACCAAAAAGCATCGACAAACGCAAAAAGCCCGACCTCCGTATGGAGATCGGGCTTTCAAGGCTCAGTTAACCAAGCCCACGCAGTCAAATGACCCGCAGCTTACATCTGCTCGGGTGCGGTCACACCAACAAGGGTGAGCACCAGGGCGAGCGTCACGCGGACGGCGTCGCAGGCGGCCAAACGGGCGCGCGAGAGCTCGGGGTCGACGGGACGGCCCTCGCTCGGCAAAACCTGGCAGGCGGCGTAGAAGCTGTGGAAGTCGCCGGCGAGCTCCTCGGCGAAGTGCGTCAGGCGGAACGGGGCGCGATCGCGAGCGCAGCTGGCGATGAGGTCGGTGAGCTCGTTGAGCTTGCGCGACAGGGCGAGCTCGGTCGGGTCGGTCAGCAGCGAGTAATCGACGTTCTCGCCAATGGCCTTCTCGGCGACGGCCTTCATGCCCATCTCGGCGGCCTGCTCGGCGGTAACGTCGGCGGCACGGCGCAGGATGGAGCACACGCGGGCGTGAGCGTACTGCACGTAGTACACCGGGTTGGAGTTGTCGCGCTTCTTGACGGCCTCGATATCGAAGTCGACCATCTGGTTGGAGCTCTTGGAGATGAGCGTGTAGCGGGCGGCGTCGGAGCCGACCTCGTCAACAAGCTCCTGCAGGGTCACCATGGTGCCCTTGCGCTTGGACATACGGACAGGCTTGCCGTTGCGCAGCAGGTTGACGAGCTGGCCCAGCAGAACCTCAAACTTGCCGGGATAGCCAAGAGCGTCGCAGACGCAGCGGACGCGGTCGATGTAGCCGTGGTGGTCGGCGCCCCAGATGTCGATGACGTGGTCGACACGCTGGAACTTATCCCAGTGATAGGCAACGTCGGAGGCGAAGTAGGTGTACTCGCCGTCGGACTTGATCAGGACGCGGTCCTTGTCGTCGCCCAGATCGGTGGAGCGGAACCACAGGGCGCCGTCCTTGGTGTAGAGGTAGCCCATCTTGTCGAGCTTCTCAAAGGCGCGGTCGACGGCGGAGGTGCCGGCGGTCTCGCCCTCGGTGTCCTTCACGTACAGGGAGCGCTCGGAGAACCAACGATCGAAGTCGCAGTTAACGGCGTGGCAGAGGTCGCGCATGTTGTCGACCATCTTTACGTAGCCGCGCTCGCGGAAGCTCTCCATGCGCTCCTGCGGATCGGCGTTGACCCACTTGTCGCCGTCGGTGCGCCAGAACTCGGCAGCCTCGTCGATGATGTAGTCGCCGCCGTAGGAGTCCTTGCCCAGAGTCTCGGCAAAGTTGTCCTGATACGGATGGGTCTCGGGGTGCTCGTCGCCCTCGTCGGCAACAAAGGCGTCGCGGTCGGCGATCAGAAGCTTGTGAGCCTCGTCGATATCCACGCCCTGCTTGGCGATGATATCGGCAAGCTGCATATAGCGCGTGCTGATGGAGTTGCCGAAGGTGTTCATCTGAGAGCCGTGGTCGTTGATGTAGAACTCACGCTGGATGTCGTAACCGGCGTGGTCCATCACACGACAAAGGGAGTCGCCCAGAGCGGCCCAGCGACCATGACCGATGTGCATGGGGCCGACGGGGTTGGCGGAGACGAACTCGACCTGGGTCTTCAGGCCGCCACCGACGTTGGACTTAGCGAAGTCCATACCCTTCTCGCGGGCCTCGCCAAAGATGGCGTTCTTGACGGCGACGGAGAGGTAGAAGTTGATGAAGCCAGGACCGGCGATCTCGACCTTCTCGATCGCGTGGTCCTCGGGCATATGGGCAACGACGGCCTCTGCGATCTTGCGCGGGGCGCAGTGAGCCAGCTTGGCGGACTTCAGGGCCATGGTGGAGGTCCACTCGCCATGAGAAGTATCAGCCGGTCGCTCGATAGCGCAATCGTCAAGTTCAAATGCGGAAAGGTCGCCGGCCTCCTGGGCCGCAGCAAGCGCAGCGCGTACCAGCTCTTCAATCTTCTCGGGCATAGATCCTCCTTGTGTTAAAGCCCCCGAGCTCTTGGTCACTCGTAGGGCAAAAGCCAGAGTTTGTAGCACTCTATCACAAGCGGTAACTACTGTCGCAGGGTAAAGCTAATAGATATTGCATATGCACAAAAATGACTACCGCTCTTGCGCGGCGGTACAAAGTTGGCGGTTTGCCTGCTGTTTATACACGTTCTAGAAATGCATAAACGTATGAATAAGCCGTTCTATTTATCGAATACTCTTACCTATCGGAGTTGTGTGCTTTTCCTGCATAAAGTGATGGTTTGCGCACGTCAGCGTGGTATTCTTAACATACGTAAATTCGTATAAGTTGGAGGTAGCATGTTCTCAATCGGTCAACACGTCATTCATCCGGGTCAGGGAGTCTGCACCGTCGTCGGCTTTAGGGACGACACACCGCAGCCCATGTTGTTGCTCGAGACCAAGCAGGGACATGCGCAGACGATTCTCATGTACCCCGTGGCGCAGGCCGACCGTCTGCATGCCGCTATCTCCCAGCAAGATGCAGAGCACCTGCTGAGCCACTACGATGAGCTGGAGTGCGACACCTTTACCGAGCGCAATAGCTCGCTCGAGGAGACGCACTTTAAGCAGCAGCTCAAGCTGGGCGCGCCCGAGACGGTTCGCGTGGCAAAAACCATGATGCACCGTATTCGCCAGGCCGAGGAAGCAGATAAAAAGCCCAGCTCCTACTACATGCGCGTACTTAAGGAAGCCAAGCGCCGCTCCATCGAGGAGTTCGCCGTGGCCCTGGGTGTCACCGAAGAGGCCGCCGAAGCCCGCCTAGCCCAAGCCGCCCTCAACTAACCTGCCCACGCCAAAACCACCACAAAGGGGACAGGCACCTTTGTGGTGGTTTTTTCGTTCTAGTCGTTCTAGTAGTATTCATTCTTAGCGATACCTACGAACACAAGGAGTCTTTTATGGCAGAGCTGCTTTCCGCCGGAATCACCCGCGACCGTGCGTTCGAATTGCTCAACGAGCACAACAAAGACCCGTTCCACATCACCCACGGCGAAACGGTCGAGGGCACCATGCGCTACTTTGCGCGCGAGTTCGACCCCGAGAACGAGGAGTTTTGGGGCATCGTCGGCCTGCTACACGACCTGGATTGGGAGGAACATGAGGACGACCCCATGAACCACACTATCTATGCGGCCGAGATTCTTGAGGGCGAGGGCGCATCGCCTGAGCTCATCCGCGCCATCCAGACGCACACGTCCGATTTCAACTCTTCGCTGCCCAAGCCCGAGCTGCAGATGGAAAAGATCCTGTTTGCCTGCGACGAGCTCACCGGCCTGATCGGTGCTGCCGTGATCATGCGTCCGAGCAAAAGCGTCATGGACTTTACGACTAAGTCGCTCAAGAAAAAGTTCAAGGACAAGCGCTTTGCCGCCGGCTGCTCGCGCGACGTGATTTCACAGGGCGCCGAGATGCTGGGCTGGGAGCTCCCCGAGCTCTTCGACCGCACCATCGCAGCAATGCAGTCCTTCGCCCCCGACCGCGACACCTTCCAGGCCTAACCGCCCACGCCACCTATAACCACCACGAAGGTGCCTGTCCCCTTTGTGGTGGTTTTCCGTTGCAGGTTTACCTGGGCTAACTTATGGAGAAGGTGTGGCGGCGCATATTGACGCAAGAAAGTAAACCACGGTGAACTATATTGTATTCAGCAACGGAGCAGGCATTAGGCGATGAAAAAGCCTGCCCTGTTGAGTTTGATTCGCATTCCTCCCCTCTGTGCGATTCAACGGTGTACTTCGGGAACGGGCCCGCTGGCAAGTGACTGCCAGCGGG
>OIWQ01003343.1_pt1 | contig 14588 bp, 6 predicted proteins | sample 1587571 | NCBI WGS metagenome assembly OIWQ01 (sample SAMEA3888910, study PRJEB22519) | human gut metagenome | biome: human gut; feature: human-associated habitat; material: faeces | place: Denmark | collected 2010 | reverse complement strand
ATGTAAGGCAAGTCGAAGACTCAGAAAATATATACGGGGTTTTATTTGTTTTTGTCAAAGCCCCACATTTACCCCCTAAAAACCAACAAATTAAAATATTTATCGGCTTGATATTCTTTAATTTAGCCTTTTTTCATTACTTTTGCAATTTTAAGATACTACATCAAAGGCAAAAAATCAAACAAGAATTAGAATAGATGTCAGCAATAGAAATACGCAAAGTGGAATCGCGCAGCGACCTGCGCACCTTTATCGAGTTTCATTACGACCTTTACGAGGGCAACGAGTACGACGCTCCTAACCTCTACACCGACGAGGTGAACACCCTGCGCAAGGACAAGAATGCCGCCTTCGACTTCTGCGAGGCCGAATACTTCATTGCCTATAAGGACGGCAAGGTGGTGGGTCGTGTGGCAGCCATCATCAACAACAGAGCCAACGAGAAGTGGCAGCGTAAGGCTGTGCGCTTTGGTTGGATCGACTTTGTCGACGACATCGAGGTGTCAAAGGCCCTGTTCAAGGCTGTTGAAGACTATGGCCGCTCTATGGGTATGACCGAGATGATAGGTCCGCTCGGATTCACCGATATGGACCCCGAGGGCATGCTTACCGCCGGATTCGACCAGCTCGGCACACAGGCCACCATCTACAACTATCCCTACTATCCCGAGCACATGGAGCGCCTGGGCGGATGGGAGAAGGACAACGACTACGTAGAGTACAAGCTCTATGTACCCGACCAAATACCAGAGAAGTATGCCAAGGTAGCCCAGATGATACAGAAGCGTTACAACCTGCACATCAAGAAGCTAAAGAAGGACGAGATATTTGGCGAGAACGGATACGGTCAAAAGATATTCGAGGTTATCAATGCCACCTTTGGCCACCTCTACGGCTACTCTACACTTTCGCAGCGACAGATAGACCAGTACGTCAAGATGTATCTGCCGATGATAGACCTAAGCCTCGTGTCGCTTGTCGAGGACTGGAACACACCCGACCACAAGCTCATAGGTGTGGGCATAACGCTGCCTTCGCTTACACGCGCTTTGCAGAAGTGTCGCAAGGGTCGCCTCTTCCCCTTTGGATGGATACACATCCTGCGTGCCTTGAAGCGTCATAAAACCAACATCGTGGACCTGCTGCTCGTGGGCATCCTGCCCGAGTATCGTCCTAAGGGCGCCAACGCCCTGCTCTTCTACGACCTCATACCGCGCTATCAGAAGTACGGCTTCGAGTGGGGCGAGACTCACGTGGAGATGGAGACCAACGAGAAGGTGCAGGGACAGTGGCAGTATCTTGAGCGCGAGTGCCACAAGCGCCGCCGCTGTTACAAGAAGAATATTAAGTAAAAATGGAAGAACAAAACATTCAACCCACAGTACAGTATACCGACGACAACATCCGCCACCTCTCCGACATGGAGCACGTGCGCACCCGTCCCGGTATGTACATCGGTCGTTTGGGCGATGGCAATCTGCCCGAAGACGGCATCTACGTGCTGCTTAAGGAGGTAATCGACAACTCGATAGACGAGTTTAAGATGAACGCCGGACGCCGCATCGAGGTCGACATCGACGAGCGTCTGCGCGTGTCGGTACGCGACTACGGACGTGGCATACCTCAGGGTAAGCTCGTCGAGGCTGTGTCGGTGCTCAACACCGGCGGCAAGTACGACTCCAAGGCGTTCAAGAAGAGCGTCGGTCTTAACGGTGTGGGTGTGAAGGCGGTCAACGCTCTTTCTGCCCACTTCGAGGTAAAGTCGTACAGAGACGGCAAGGTAAGGGCGCTGAAGTTTGAGAAGGGCAACCTTACCGACGACCAGACCACCGACACCGACGACGAGAACGGCACATACATCTACTTCGAGCCAGACCCAACGCTCTTCGTAGACTACTCGTTCCACGACGACATCGTGGAGACGATGCTACGCAACTATACCTATCTCAACACGGGTCTTACCATCATGTACAACGGTCATCGCATCCTGTCGCGCAATGGTCTTGCCGACCTTCTTACCGACACCATGACCACCGACCCGCTTTACCCCATCATACACGTCAAGGGCGAGGACATAGAGATAGCCTTTACGCATACCAACCAGTATGGCGAGGAGTATCACTCGTTTGTCAACGGACAGCACACCACACAGGGCGGCACCCACCAGAGCGCCTTCAAGGAGCACATAGCGCGCACCATAAAGGAGTTCTTCGGCAAGAACTACGAGTTCACCGACATACGCAACGGCCTTGTGGCTGCCATAGCCATAAACGTGGAGGAACCTATGTTTGAGAGCCAGACCAAGATTAAGCTCGGCTCTCTGCAGATGTCGCCGGGCGGCGAGAGCATCAACAAGTATGTTGGCGACTTCGTCAAGCTTGAGGTAGACAACTTCCTGCACATCCATGCCGATGTGGCTGAGGTTATGCAGCAGAAGATAACCGAGAGCGAGCGCGAGCGAAAGGCTATGGCTGGCGTTACCAAGTTGGCTCGCGAGCGTGCCAAGAAGGCCAATCTGCACAACCGCAAGCTGCGCGACTGCCGCATCCACTACTCCGACGCGAAGAACGACCGCAAGGAAGAATCGTCGATATTCATTACCGAGGGCGACTCGGCGAGCGGCTCTATCACAAAGAGCCGAGACGTCAACACCCAGGCGGTGTTCTCGCTGCGAGGCAAGCCCCTCAACTCGTACGGCCTTACCAAGAAGGTGGTTTACGAGAACGAGGAGTTCAACCTGCTCCAGGCTGCGCTCGATATAGAGGACGGTCTCGACACGCTGCGCTACAACAAGGTTATCGTGGCTACCGATGCCGATGTCGACGGCATGCACATACGCCTACTCATCATTACCTTCTTCCTGCAGTTCTTCCCCGACCTCATCAAGAAGGGACACGTCTTTGTGCTGCAAACACCGCTGTTCCGTGTGCGCAATCGCCGCACCAAGATACGCAACAAGGCCGTCATCGCCGCTGCCGACGCCCGTCTTACGGGCAAGGAGAAGAAGAGCGACTTTATAACCCGCTACTGCTACAGCGACGACGAGCGCCTCAAGGCTATCAAGGACCTCGGTCCCGACCCAGAGATAACCCGATTCAAGGGTCTCGGCGAGATATCGCCCGACGAGTTTGCCCACTTCATCGGTCCAGATATGCGCCTCGAGCAGGTAACGCTTCACAAGAACGACCAGGTGCAGAAGCTCCTCGAATACTACATGGGAAAGAACACCATGGAGCGCCAAAACTTCATCATTGACAACCTGGTGGTGGAGGAGGATTTGCCGGAGGAGAATGTTGTAGAATAGTGTGTAGGTGTGGCAGGTTTGGCAAAAACCTGCAATAAACAAATACAATAAATGAAAAGAACCAATATAATAATCGTCTTGCTGTTTGCAGCTTGCACCCTCTTTGCCCAGAAAACCAACCCCCTACGCAAGCTCCAGATAGCCGAGATGGCCATCTCACAGCTATACGTCGACACCGTTGACCAGCAGAAGTTGGTGGAGGAGGGCATACAGGGAATGTTGAAGTCGCTCGACCCGCACTCCACATACACCACAGCCAAGGAGACAAAGGCTTTGAACGAGCCGCTCGAAGGCTCGTTCGACGGCATCGGCGTGCAGTTTAACATGGTGGAAGACACGCTGCTCGTCATACAGCCCGTGTCCAAAGGACCGTCGGAGAAGGTAGGCATACTTGCCGGCGACCGCATCCTCACCGTAAACGACACCACCATAGCAGGCGTAAAGATGCCGCGTGCCGACATAATGCAGCGCTTGCGCGGACGCCGAGGCACAAAGGTAAAGCTCGGCATAAAGCGCCGTGGCGTAGCCGACATGCTCTACTTCAACGTAACACGAGGCAAGATACCCGTACACACACTCGACGCCTACTATATGGTGCGCCCGCGTCTTGGCTACATACGCATTGGCTCCTTTGGCGCCACAACCTACGGCGAGTTTATGCATGCAGCCGACTCGCTGCGCCGTGCCGGCATGCGCGACCTCATTGTCGACCTGCAAGACAACGGCGGCGGATTCCTGCAGTCGGCTGTCAAGATAACCGAGGAGTTCCTCGATAAGGACGACCTCATTGTCTACACAGAGGGTAGGGCACAGCGCCGACGCGAATATCGTGCCGACGGCAAGGGCAGCATGCGCAAGGGCAAGGTGTACGTGCTTATCAACGAGTATTCGGCATCGGCTGCCGAGATTCTTACCGGTGCCCTGCAAGACCAGGACCGCGCCACCGTAATAGGCAGACGCTCCTACGGCAAGGGCTTGGTTCAGCGCCCCATCGAGTTTGACGACGGCTCAATGATACGTCTCACCATAGCCCACTACTACACACCTGCAGGCAGATGTATACAGAAGCCATACCACAAGGGCGACCCCGAGGACTATGCCATGGACCTGGAGAAGCGCTTCAAGAGCGGCGAGCTTTACTCGGCAGACTCCATCCACTTTGCCGACTCGCTCAAGTGCCAGACCCTACGACGCCATCGCACGGTATACGGAGGCGGCGGCATCATGCCTGACGAGTTTGTGCCGTTGGACACCACGCAGTTCACCAAGCTCCACCGACAGATTGTGGCACACTCGCTCGTAATCAACGCCACCCTGCGTTATGTCGACCAGCACCGTGCCGAGCTTAAGCAACGCTACACAAGCTTCGACGACTACCTTGCCAACTACCATGTGCCGCAGGCTATGACAGACAGCATCTTTGCCGAGGCGGAGCGTCTTAAGATAAAGCCTTGCACCAAGGCCGACCGCGACAAGACGCTGCCTATGCTTACCTTGCAGCTCAAGGCTCTGATAGCACGCGACATCTGGGATATGAACGAGTACTATCGCATCATGAACGAGAGCAACCGCATCGTGGCGAAGGCTGTGGCGATAGCTGGCAAGTAGAGGCTTGTCTTAACAGCCCCTCTTATACTTATGGTTCCTTTGTTTTGGCTCCTTTGCTTTTAGTTCCCACAGAACTCACAGAGAACACAGAAGCCTACGGGCTATTTTCTCGAATCCACAGAGCGTATAGACGCTACGCGTCATACGACAGAAGGCACAGAAATGTATACACCCTTCATTTCTGGATTCTTGCCTCGCGAAGCGTAGGCCATTCTGTGGATTCCAAAAGCTTAAGCCCGTAGGCTTCTGTGTTCTCTGTGAGTTCCGTGGGAACTACAAACAAAAGATATACAATTACAAGAGGGGCTGTCGCCTAAATATTATACGTCCATTACACGAACCATATATTATACGTTCATTACACGAACATCATAACGCCAACCACCACTTAGAACGGGTATCCAATGGCGAAGTGGAGGCTCTGCGAGTCCTTGAAGTGGTCGAAGTTGTAGAAGCCGCTCTTGTAGGGCACGTGGATGCCGACACCCCAGTCGAGACGCAGCACAAAGAAGTCCATGTCGTAGCGGATGCCGACGCCGGTGCCGAGAGCCGTCTCCTTAAAGATGTTCTTAAGGCGAAGCTGCGAACCCGAGCGGTAGCCGTCGTCGCGCAAAGCCCATACGTTGCCTGCATCGAGGAAGAAGGCGCCGTAGAGATTGCCTATGATGCGCGGACGAAACTCGAGGTTTGCCAAGAGCTTGATGTCGCCCGTCTGGTCCATATACGATAGCTTCGACTGGTTGGTGTAGTAGCGGCCCGGACCTATGCTTCGTACGTTGAAGGCACGGATGCTGTTGGCGCCGCCAACATAGAACTGCTCGCTGTACGGTGCCGACTTGGCGTTGCCGTATGCCCATACCACACCTCCATTGATATGGCCCACTATCTGGCTGTGCTCGCTAACCTGCCACGTCTTGCGCAGGTCGGTTTCTACCTTTAGAAACTGTGCAAACGGATTCTTAAACATCTTCTTGCCAGTCTCCTTCCAGCGTTTGCCCATTGCCAGATAGCCTAAGGACAGCACGTTGGACGCCTCGCTAACCGTGGTCTGCCAGTAGATTGGGTGGCGATAGGTGGAGGGCGACTGATAGGTGAAGGTGTATCGCATCTTTGGCACAAACTGGTCGGCCATCGAAACCATAAGGTACGGACTCTGCTGCAGCACCTCGTTGAATGCCGCCGACTTGTCCTTCATATACTCGTATTGCAGGATAAGCGGCGAGAACTGGTGCAGACGTGTGGCCGTTGGCTGAATGGTGTATGTCAGTTCGCCCGACACGATGTGGCGCTTGAAGTAGCCCGAACGGTTCAACACGTCGCTCGAAGCCTTCAACAGAGTGTTGGGTGTCTTATAATAAGGTATCACACGCTTGCCCTTCTTCCATCTCTTGATGCGTCGGTTGGTGAGGTAGCGGTCGATAAAGAGCAGTCGCGGGAACTCGAGCGACACGTCGGCACCATACTCATACGAGTTGAACTTGGAGCTTGTGCCGTCGGCACGGTGTCCCGTCTGCCACTCGTACGAGCCTTTAAGATTGACCGACAGCTTCTCGCCGCCACGGAAGGCATTGCGCTTGGCAAAACCGAGCGTCACACCCGGACCCACTCTGCCCGTTGTCTTGCCCACGAGGTTGCCCTCAAGGTATATGTCGTATGGCTTGTCGAACACGCAGTTGAGCGTAAGGTCGAGCACATTGCATGCCTCCGATGTGTCGCGCGGCGCAAAACCGAGGTCTACACGGGAGAAGAGACCTTTGGAGGTAAGCGTATTGATGGTCTGCATATAGTCGGCATAGCTGTATAGCTGACGCGGACGCAGCTTCATATCTCTAATCAACACCAGGCTACGGATGGGCTGGCGTCTGCCCGAATAGACCATGGTGTAGATGCTGTGATGCGCCGTGTCGGGCAGCTGCTGCGTAGCTGTGCGGCGCATCTCAAGGTTGATGCGGCCTATATACCATTGCTTGCCTATTCTTGACGGCAGGCTGTCGGCATACTGCAGGCGCACCTGTGCCTTGTCCACTGCAGCCAAGGTGTCGGCAAGATAGGTGGCATACGACGGCTGATAGTAGAAGAAGCCGTTGTTGCGCAGCAGTGTAGACACACGTGTGCGTTCGGCGTCGAGGGTTGCAACGTCGAAGGGGTCGCCGCTCTTTACCACAGCCTCCGAGCGTGTGGAGTCGATAAGATGAGCCGCCGCCTCAGGGAAGTTGTGGTAGGTAAGGGTGTCTATGGTGGTAAGCGGACCAAGATTGACGGTATACTTCACCTTGGCACGCTTGGTGCTGTCGTTGGTAAACACGTCGTAGTTGACGTAGCCGCCGAAGTAGCCACGCGACCTTAGCAGCTCCCTCGTAACCTGTGCGTGCAGCGACGGATTGACCGAGCTTAGCAGCACCGGCGCCTTGCCGAAGGTCTTGCACAACCACTTGCCGGGTCCCCGTTCGGCGCTGCTGAACCAGTTGTATATACACAGACGGTACGACGGCCACGGCATACGTATGTAGGGGCTGCCCATGAAGGAGCCGTTGGGTGCCGTGGCAAGCGCTGCCTCCACCTCCTCCTTTACGGCTGAGAAGTGGTCGCCGGGTGTATAGTTCTCGTATACGGTTGTGCGCAGACCTGTAAACAGCTTGTCGTCGGCTGGCACCGAGCTTGTCTCGGAGCAAGATACCAGGAGGGCACACATCGCTAAGATATATAGTATTCTGTTCATAGTGAAAAGCCCCACCCCAGCCCCTCCTCCATAGGGAGGGGCGAGGAATGTAGGGTAGAAGTATATTATTTTTTATTAATTATCGTGTCTGCTACTTCCGGTTTTTCCTTTCCAAACCTGAAGATGTCCTTAAAGTGTCGCAACTTACGCCTCCAGACAAAGCCGCCGCCAAACTGTTCGACGTAACCTTCGAGCCAATCGTACGAGTCGCGGTCGTAGAACAGCTTGAGATACTTGTTGGATGTAGGCGAGAGTCGGTACTCAAGTGTAACGTTGTCGAAGAAGGTATCGTTCTGATTCTCCACCTCGGCACCCGTCGACACCTTGCCACCGATAACGATGCGCAGGCGGTTGTTCCACAGACGCTTGGAGAACTTGAACGAGTAGTCGGTGTGAACCTCGCCAGTTCCCAACGTTGTGTTGTCCATACCAAACGACAGGTCGAGTGTGCGCAGGGCGCTACCCGATATGCTGTTGATTTGCGAGCTTAGGAACGAACTTAGAGCCGAGTTGACCGACAGCGACCCGAGGTTGTTGTCCGACAGATACATGCCCGTCGTGAGCATTGTAACGGCAAGCTTGCCGCGGTTCTCCACCGACTGCGTCATAAGCTCGTTGTGCATCTGCTGGTCGTCCGGGGCGTCGATGATAAACTGCAGACCCATATCCTGCAGCGTCTTTGTTATCTCCACACCACACTCAAACATTACGCTTCTGCCCGATCCGCCATCCGTAGCCACAGTGGTTTTGTTCTCCTCCGTGGCGGTGATGTTGAGTCGCGGATTCATCGGGTCGCCCGAAAATTCGGCATAGCTGCCGTTCTTTATCGTAAAGGTCTTAAGCGGAATGACGGGCAGCGAATACTTCATCTCGCCCTCGGCTATGGTGTATCTGCCGTAGAGCGACAGTCCGTCGATGGCGGTGTAGAGCATTCGCAGATTGCCGCCGCCTATTAGGTCCACATAGTTCGACTTGTTGGGATTGAGTGCGCACAGCACGTGGGCGCCATCGTCCACATTCACCGTGAGGTCCATATTAAGTCCGTTGATAGGCGGCTTGGCAACGGTTGCGGTCTCCGGATTGCGGAAGTTTACAAACTTAACCAGTCCGTCGAGCTGACTCTCGGTCGACAGTGGCGAGTCGCGCAGTATATACGTAACGTTGCTTGAGCCTAAGACGTCGAGCTTTCCGCGCATACGCAGCGCGTCGAGCGGTCCGTCCACCAAGCCGAGGAAGTTGACGTAAGCCTTGCCGTAAGCCTCGGAGCGTGCGTTCTCCTTCGAGTCGATTAGCAGATAGTTGTCGGCACGCATACGCAGATAGGTCTTCATGCGGTCGAAGTCGGCAAAGTCAAAATAGCCATACAGCGTCAGCGCATTGCCGTTGCGGGCAAACAGCTGGAAGTTCTCAAACTGCATACGGCTGTTGTTGATAGCCAGCTGGTCGTCGCAAAGCCTCATCTTCACGCCGTAGGGTTCGCTTGCCACATAAGCCGAGTCGAAGTAAAGCTCGCCGTTGACCTCGGGTCGTGCCAAGGAGCCTTTAACCTTGACCTCGCCCTGGGCATAACCCATAAAGGTAAGGAGCTTGTCGGGCACAAAACCATTGAGCAACAGCAGCGGTGTGCGCTGCAACGTCATGTCGGCATTGATGCTGCCCTCGCCCTCGGCATTGTACATACCTGTAAGCGTACATACCTCGTAGTTGTCCATAGAGAGGGTTCCGTCCACAAAGTGCTCCTTGCCCTTGTCCTTAGGCATATACACAAACTCGCTCGACACATTGCCTATAGGGCTTCCCTCGTAAGCCATGTGGTCTACACTGACCGACGACGACACCGACATGCTGCCCTCATCGGACACTACCCAGTGGAAGTCGCCGTTGAGCAGACCCGCCACCTGCGGAGCATAAGGCACCACGGCGAGCACCTTTTGGAGGTCAAACTGGTTAAGGCTTACGCTAAGGTCTTGCTTGCTCTCGGTGCTGTCGTTAGAATATATCTGCACGCCCATGCCGTCGTCGGCACGCAGGCGCATATCGGCGGAGATGCGCTGGTTCTCGGCAAAGAACACGTAGTTCTCCTTGTTTACCTTAAACTTCTTGTAGCCCAACACGGGGTCGATGCCGCCCAACGACAGCTTTATGCCGCCAGGCTGCATGTCTGCCTTAAGGCCGAGGGCTATGCCGAGACGCTCTCTGCCGTCGAACACACGTGTGCCGAGGTAGACGGACGACTTGGTTATGGCTCCGCGCATCTGCGCGTTAAACACAAACTGTGGGTTGGAGCGGTTGTTGCGCACCAGTCCCTCGAAGCTTGTCTTGGCAGAATCGGACTTGAAAGCCATACGTATGGTGTCTATCTGCACACCCGAAGCCACCAGCGAGTCGAGGCTAAGACGGCCGTTGATGCCCTCGCTGCGCGATACGGCAAGGTCGGCAAAGGCACTCTGGAAGGTATAGCCAAAGCGCTTGAGCATACGGCTAAAGACATTGTCCTTGCCCACATTGGCATATAGCGACACGTCGGGCAAGCTGCCGCGTATCAGCATGTTGTCGATGTAGCGCTCGTCGCGCTGCTTCTCCACCTCGGCATTGGTAGCCTCAAAACGGCTTAGGATGTGGTCGATGGAGCCGGCTCCGTCAAGACGCAGCACAAAGTCGCCACAGGTAATGGCGGCATGGGTAGAGTCGCGGCGTGTAAAGCAGTCCATAAAGACGTTTTCGGGGCGATAGGCATTTGCCGAATCGCGTATGACGATGTTGCCTACGGTGCCGTGTATGCTATGATCGGACAGCATATTGCTCTTGAGCTTGACGTCTGCCACGAGCGATGTAGAGCACGGACGCTTGGTAAGACCCATGCGCTGGAAGTCGGCATTTATGAGGTCGCACACCAAGTGGGCGTCTACAAGCTTGGGGTTGAGCAGCGCCGTGAGGTCGATGTTGCCGTCGATTAGCGGCGTGTGGCTCTGCAGCACGGCACGTCCTGTGCCGTTGCCCACCTCGGCTGTAAGCTTCATGTCGGAGAGGTCGTATGTGTCGTAGCCAAACTGCTGTACCGAGCCGTTGGCATTGAGCCTTGTACGTGGCGAGAGAAAGTCGAGCCCTACACCGTTGGCGGTAAGCGTTCCGCTGAAGGGGTGCAGCGGCATGGATGGCAGGAAGTTGCGCAGCTGCAGGTTTTGGGCTTCGAGCTTGGCGTCGTATGCCATTCGGCGCGAGTCGAAGTTGGCGTCGCCGCTCACCTTTCCGCCCCCCTGTTCTGCCACGAAGCGTGCGGCATAACGTGGTCCGTCGGCATCGAAGTTGCCCTTAAGACTGATGTCGGCAGGTATATTGAAGGCATCGGCAGCCGATTTTGGCAGCAATGTCTTCACAAAGTTAAGGTTGTAAGCGTGTGCGTCGGCGGTGATGTTGGCACGCAGGCGGTCTACAGACATAAGGTTCTGCGCCTTGCCGTGCGCCTTAAGGGCAAACACGGTGGGGTAAGTAACGGCCAACTGGCGTATGTTGAGCGCACGCATATTGCCGTCTACATCGGCGTTGAGCGTTATCGGGGTGTCGGGCATGCTGCGCAGCAATGCAGGAGGCAAGGCACTCAACAGTGGCGCAAAATCGCTCTTTACCACATAGCCTTTGAGGTCTACCTGCATCTTGCCGGGATTGTTTTGGGCAAAGGTAGAGAAGTCCATGTCCACACGTGCCGTAAGCATCGACTTGGGTGTGCGCATACGCAGGTCGGGCAAGGAGATGTGTGTAGTGTCGAGCTTAAGCCTACCGCTTAACTCCTTGAGCGTCAGTCCGCACCGCTCCTTCATGGCACACTGGCGCAGGTGCACGGCAAGGCTGCCGTCGCCGTAGAGCAACGAGTCGAGACGCAACTGTATATCTGATAGGGCAATGTGGTTGAAGTCGAGCCCTGTAGCCACCGGTTTGGCATAGCGGTCGTCATAGGCAAGTGTTCCTCCCTGCCATTGCAGCAAGTCGAGGCGATAGGTTCCGCGCAGTAGGTCGAAGAAGCCGCGCTCTGCCTTAAGCTGCTCGAAGCCGGTGCCAATGCGCAGCGTGTCGCCCGGCATGTGCAGCTTTACATTCGAGCGTTCGATAGACAGCTTGCCCACGGCTATCTGCCAGCGTGTGGGCGCACTTGTGGTGTCCTCTGGCACGGTGTCGCTAAGCGCCACGTCGAGGTGGGCATCGACAAGCGAGGCATTGTCGACGCTAATGGTCTCCTTGGCAAGGTTTATGCTGCGGCTATGCAGCAGCAGTCGGCCCACGCTGCCCTTGACACGTGCCGAGGGCACAAACTGGGCTGTATTGAGACGCACATCGTTGAAGTCGAGCTGGTCTACCACCACGTTGCTCTTGAGCAATGGCATCAAGCGCACACTGACGTTGAGTTGGCGGGCATCGACGATAGTATCTGTAACGTTGTATAGCGAATCGTTGGGCTGTGTGGCGCGCAATCCGTAGACGGCGAGGTCGAGCGGAAAACGCAGGCGCACGCGGTCGACGTTCACGGTCATGCGGGTGGACGACGACACATAGTGGGCCACCTGGTCTACCGCCCAGTTTTGCACTGGCGGCACGTAGAGCAGCACCGCCAACAGCACGACGATGACGATGGGTATGGCGACGAGAGCCGCCACTATCTTAAGCGTTTTCTTTAATACCGGTTTCATGCGGATCGTAGTTGTTTCCTTGTGTATAATTGTTGTAATATAGTATGTATATAGTATATTATTCCACAAAGTTACTAAAAATCTCTACATGACGGAGCTTAAGGCGTGGCTTTTTTGTGACGGGGGGACAAATAAGGCTTAGTTGGTCGGTCATTAAGGCTTAATTGGTAGGTCATTAAGCCTTAATTGGTCGGTCATCAAGCCTTAATTGGCAGGTCATTAAGCCTTAGTTGGAATGTCATTAGGCCTTTGCCGCACTCCTATGAATAAGTTTTTTATTTTCGCAACCAATCAACCTATCACTTTTTCGGGTTACAAATCCCCGTAACTTATTGTGCGTGAGCGGATATTCAAGAGTGTTAGGTTGCTAAAAACGAGGACAACCTAACACATTTCTATCATCGAACTATCACACGATAAACCCCAAAATCTATCTACTCTGTAGCCATATACATGCTTTGCGCAGCGTATAGGCAACATACAGCAGGAAGACTGTGTTACCTACGGAGATGATTATACTATGAAACGTTACATACGTACTGTCCGCACCAGCAACCATTACATATAAACTCAGGACAATATTAGTAAAGATACTCATTGCAAAGCTCAAAATAAGAGCCAAGCCAAGCCTACGCAGCTCGCCGTGATAATGGCGGAACAATCGAATGCCTATAACGAAAGAAATAATCATTACAACCATCGCCAACGTGGAATAGAGGATGTAAACGGGGAAATCGTAAGTCGGGTCCGCACCATTGTCAATCCATTTGTTGGTGGCAGCAACACTCCAATACCACGTAGCGAGACTGGATATCTTGCCAATTATTAGCAACATACTGCTATTACGCAGGAATCGCTCGCTCTTGTTTAATAACGACCTGAAGCAACACCACATAACCACCAATGCCAATGTCATAACAACCCTCTTGGCTGCAAAACCAGCACTTAGGTAAGGTTCTGTTATTTTTAGGATTACACAGATCTCATGAATAAAGTCTAATAGCATGAATGCCACATACAGATAGAAAGAATTATTTACTATCTTCATTGTTTTGTCGTTTGTTATTGCCATTGTTTAAATGTGTTTAAGTTAGTGAAGTGCAAAAGTAATAAAAATGCAGCAAATGTTGTCTAAGATCAGTGTTAGGTCAATGATAGGTAGCCCCTGCATCCGCCACCTAACACACCCGCATCTCATTGTATATCTGCACACTACGACGTTCACACCTCTAAATAGTGATAGAATGAGAGGTTAAAAAATAAAAACATCTATACTTATATGTCTGTTTATGAACTTTTGTAACTTATTACAAAAATTCGTAATAGATGTGTGTATGGTAGATTGTCAGAAAGAAGCAGGCTGTTGTACACACCGCCTACGGCGAGTGTGTACAGGTCTAAGGAACACGGATATCACGGGTGCACACGGATTGGTCATTCACGGATCCTTATACCTATAAATATTGGATTTAAGAGCGCCTTTGGCGCGATTTTAAAGGATTTTGGACGCTACGCGTCACTCGTGGGTGAACACCTTGTATCACTCCCCAACATTGTTATTCAAATTTTTCTTCCGTAAATCCCATTTGCACTATCTTAGCACCTACTATACCGACAATCATTAAAACAGGATAGTATATCCACTTAAACCAAGAATAGTCGTACTTAATATAAATATTAGTTTTGCTATGTCCTGTCCATTCCCATCCGGTTGACCATATATAGAGTACAATACAACCTATTATTACCAATACCCCAAGAGTAAAACAAAACGGATTCTTTATAAGCCGATTATTACTTTTCTCTTTATCGGTATCATCGGAGCTTTTAGCGGTTAAAAAAGTAACAGCTCCTAAAACAGAGAAAGCTCCAACCCCTCCTATTATTACTCGTCCTATTGGCTGAAGTGAGGCTCCTATAGCACCACAGAAACAAAAGAATGCTATAATTACAAATATTATTCCATAGATACTGTTTTCTCCTTTTGTACGTAATGGCGGTGTACATGATTGCATCTGATAATTCTGTATTTTACTTGATTGTTTATTATTATTTCCTTTGCTTTTCCCAGATACTTTTTCTCTATAATACAATCCTGTTCCAGGTATTCCTGCACTTATATGTGTACCATTTGTTCCGGTTGTTATCTTTGCGCCACGATGCCCAACACTTACACTCGTACCTTTCTTGCCGAAGTTTATTTTAACCCCAGGAACAATCTTTACCTAAAATCCGCAACTATCATCCAATACACGATTAAGGGTAGATTTATGAG
>OIWQ01003342.1_pt1 | contig 14594 bp, 10 predicted proteins | sample 1587571 | NCBI WGS metagenome assembly OIWQ01 (sample SAMEA3888910, study PRJEB22519) | human gut metagenome | biome: human gut; feature: human-associated habitat; material: faeces | place: Denmark | collected 2010 | reverse complement strand
GGCGGCGGATGCCCGAACGGCAAAAAGTTCAAGGCGGCGCAGACCGGCGGCCCCTCCGGCGGCTGCATCCCGGCCAGCCAGCTGGACGTGCAGATCGACTATGACAACCTGACCGCCATCGGCTCGATGATGGGCTCCGGCGGCATGATCGTCATGGACGAGGATACCTGCATGGTCGATATCGCGCGTTTCTTCCTCGATTTTACCGTGGATGAATCCTGCGGCAAGTGCGCGCCGTGCCGCATCGGCACCAAGCGCATGCTGGAAATCCTCGAACGCATCGTCGATGGCCGCGGCGAGGACGGAGACATTGAGAAGCTGGAAGAGCTGGCCAAGGCCATCAAGGCGACGGCGCTGTGCGGTCTGGGACAGACCGCGCCGAACCCGGTGCTTTCCACCCTCAAGTATTTCCGCCACGAATACGAAGCGCACATCTATGAGAAGCGCTGTCCGGCCGGCCACTGCAAGAAGCTGGTGACCTATCAGATCGACCCGGCGAAGTGCAGGGGCTGCACGCTGTGCGCGCGCGGCTGCCCGGCCGGCTGCATCAGCGGCACCGTTCGCGAGGCGCACCGCATCGACACCACGAAGTGCCTCAAGTGCGGCGTTTGCATGGAGAAGTGCAAGTTCGGCGCGATTTCCCGTTCCTGATAAAGCCGAAGGAGTGAAAAAGCAACATGGCAATGGTTCATTTGACTATCGACGGTGTGCCGGTTTCCGTGGAGGAAGGCACCACCGTTCTCAAGGCGGCGCATGCTGCCGGTATCAAGATCCCGACCCTCTGCTGGCTCAAGGACATCAACGAGATCGGCGCCTGCCGCATGTGCGTGGTGGACGTCGGCGCGCGTTCGCTGGCGGCGGCCTGCGTGATGCCCGTATCCGAGGGCATGGTCGTCAAGACGAACACCCCGCAGGTGCGCCAAGCGCGCAGAGCCGTGCTGGAGCTGATCCTCTCCAACCACGAGCGCAAGTGCCTCTCCTGCGTGCGCAGCCAGAACTGCGAGCTTCAGGATCTGGCGAAGGAGCTGGGCGTGGACGAGAACCGCTTCGAGGGCGAAAACATCCACTATCCGCTGGATAATTTCTCCCCGTCCATCGTCCGCGACCCGAACAAGTGCATCCTGTGCCGCCGCTGCGTGGCCGTCTGCCGCAATGTGCAGAAGATCGGCGCGATCGGCGCGGTGAACCGCGGCTTTAAGACCGTGATCGCCCCGGCGTTCGGAAAGACCATGCTGGAGACGGACTGCGTGTTCTGCGGCCAGTGCATCAACGCCTGCCCGGTCGGCGCGCTGCGCGAGCGCGACGACACGGACAAGGTTTGGGATGCGCTCTCCGACCCCGAGAAGTTCGTCGTCGTGCAGCCCGCTCCGGCCGTCCGCGTGGCGCTGGGCGAGGAATTCGGTCTGCCCATCGGCACCCGCGTCACCGGCAAGATGACGCAGGCGCTGCGCCGTCTGGGCTTTGACAAGGTGTTTGACACCGATTTCGGTGCGGATCTGACCATCATGGAGGAAGCGACCGAGCTGCTGGGCCGCATCCAGAACGGCGGCGTGCTGCCGATGTTCACCTCCTGCTCGCCGGGATGGGTCAAGTATCTGGAGCACCACTTCCCGGAGATGATCCCCAACATGTCCACCTGCAAATCCCCGATGGAGATGGAAGGCGCGATCATCAAGACCTACTACGCCGAAAAGACCGGTATCGACCCGGCGAACATCGTGGTCGTCGCGGTGATGCCGTGCACCTCCAAGAAGTTTGAAGCCCAGCGCCCGGAGATGGTCGTCAACGGCATGCGCGCCGTGGACGTCTCCCTCACCACGCGCGAGCTGGCGCGCATGATTCGCGACGCGCGCATCGACTTCGCGCGCCTGCCGGATGAGGAATGCTTTGACGAGCTGGTGGCGCAGTCCACCGGCGCGGCGCCGATCTTCGGCGTGACCGGCGGCGTGATGGAGGCGGCGCTGCGCACCGCCGCCGACGTGCTGGAAAACCGCTCCGTGGAGAACGTGGAATACCACGAGGTTCGCGGGCTGGCGGGCATCAAGGAAGCGACCTTCACGCTGGGCGGCAAGGAGCTGAAGGTGGCCGTGGCCAACAGCACCGGCGCGGCGAAGGAGCTGATTCAGCGCATCAAGGCGGGCGACGCGAGCTATGCGTTCGTGGAGGTCATGGCCTGCCCGGGCGGCTGCGTCAACGGCGGCGGCCAGCCGATCGTTTCGGCGTACAAGCGCATGGACGTCGATCCGCGCGCGGCGCGCGCGGCGGGGCTGTATGCCGAGGATGAATCCAAGACGATCCGCAAGTCCCACGAAAACCCGGATATCCAGAAGCTCTACGCGGAGTTCCTGGGCGAGCCGAACGGCCATCTGGCGCATAAGCTGCTGCACACCGAATACATCGACCGCAGCGACGGCTAAGCCTAACCGAAGCGAAAAACCGCATACACGTCACGAAGGGTCCCGGCAGAGCGAGACCCTTCGTTTTGTTTATCCGATTTTGGCGCGGAAAGCCGTTTTATCCTTCCTTCACTGCCTGAAAATAGAAAACCCCGCTGTCAAAATCCCCGTTCAGCTCCGCGCTCAGCCCCAGATGCATCAGCGTCCTTCCCGCATAGGTTTTGCCCGTCTCCTTGCAGAAATATCGAGCGTCTTCTTTCAAGGCGCGAAGCCTCACCCGCGGAATCACCTCGCCGCACTTTCGGCTGTGCATGAACAAAAAGAGCACCGCTTCGTTTTGATCCTTGGAAACATACTCGGTCGCCGCGATATTGCCGCCGGACGGGCGCTGCAAGCGGTACAAATCGCCGTTTTGAACGACATGCCGCCACGTCTTATACCGCGCGATTTCCGCCGTAAACAGCGCCATTTCCTCGTCGCTCAGCTTCGATATATCCGCGCCGACGCCCAGCGTGCCGCACATCGCCGCGTGGAATTTATAGCGCCAATCCGCCCGCCCGCGCCGCCGTCCGTCCGCGGGCGTGTCCGTCACCCAGCAGCTCATCATCATCGGCGCATACATCAGCGTATACCCCTCCTGAATGAACAGCCGGTCAAACGGGTCCGTGTTGTCGCTGACCCAGAATTGCGCCGTTCGCTTCGCCATGCCCAAATCCACGCGCGCGCCGCCGCCGCTGCATGCCTCGATATCCACATCGGGGAACTCCTTTTCCAGCGCGTCCAGGATTCGGTAGAGCGCCAGAACATGCCGCTCCCGCGCGAAGGGCGTCAGGCTTTCGCATACGTCGGTCATCGCGCGATTCATGTCCCATTTCAGATAGCGGATCGCGTATGTGTTCAGCAGGCCGCGCAGCATGTCGAGCGCGAATCGCTCAACCTCCGGCTTTCCGAAATCGAGCAGATACTGGTTTCTCTGCGTCAGCGGTTCGCGGCCGTCCAGTTTGTGAATCCAATCCGGGTGCGCGCGGTACAAATCGCTGTCCGGGTTGACCGATTCCGGTTCGACCCACAGGCCGAAATCCATGCCCAGCGCGTGCACACGGTCGATCAGCTCCTCCAGACCGTTCGGAAACTTCTCCGGGTTGACCGTCCAGTCGCCCAGCCCCGCCCGGTCGGAATGGCGCGCGCCAAACCAGCCGTCGTCCACCACGAAAAGCTCCACGCCCATCCTCGCCGCGCGTTCCGCCAGCCGCATCTGCGCGTCCGCCCGCACGTCGAACTGCGTCGCTTCCCATGAATTATAGAGCACACGGCGCGGCGGCCTGTTCGGTTTGAGATGGTCGCGCTCGAAATCGTGCATCCTTCTGCTCAGCGCGCCCATGCCTTCCGCGCTCATGCACAGAACCATCGGCGGCGTTTCAAAGCATTCGCCGCGCCCCATCGGGCAGACGAGATCCGCGTCGTTCAGCCCCGCCGTGATGCGGTGATTGCCAAACACCGTGGACGACGCCGTGATCTGCCAGCATCCGCTCCACCCGAGCGCCACGCCGTAGGCCTCGCCCGTCTCCTCGTCCTCGCTGTTTGCCGCGATGAGGAACGGGTTCATGTGCGGGCCGGACATGCCGCGCACGGATTGCAGCCGCAGTTCCCCTTCTTCCAGCTTGGCCGTGCGCCGCCTGAATTCTCCCGCCCACGCGCCGACGACATAGTGCGCCGTCCACGGCTTCGCCTCGTGCGGCAGGAGACACGCGCCGCTGTCCATGCGCGTCAGCCTGATCGGCGCGTTCGCCGTCAGCCTTGCGTGCTTCTGAATCACATCGCAATCCTCAAACACGCGGTATATCAGGCGAACCTCCATGGCGCTTACCTCGTCCGCCAGCGTGATTTCCGCCTGCTGACCCTGAACGCGCACGTCCTTCGTCCGCAGATTCAGCGGCACGTCGGCTTTCAGCGATACGTTTTCAAACGTCCGCCCGTCAAAGGCCGGGTATTCCATCCGCTCCCGCCACAATTCCGTGTCAAAGGAGCTATGGCCGCCGAGCAGTTCAAACATGTCCGCGTCTTCCGGCGCAATCTTCCTGCCCCAGTGCAGGCAGACCGGCGCGGGATAGGCAAGGCCGATCCAATACGACGTTCGTTCCGTTTCCAAAATGAGAAGATTCTGCTTTTCCAGATAGCGGATCATGTTCTTTTCCTCCTTCGTCCGTTTCCAAACGGCAGAATACGGGTTCGGCTGTTCTTTATTTCTTCTCCGCGCCCCGGCCGTTCTCCTTTTCGCCGGCCGCATCTAAAAACAGCGACGGGGATTACGCTTTCCCTCAATCGCCCCCGCCGATTTTTCCACCGTTTTTTAGATAATTCGCCGGAAATTCTTGCCTTTCGGCCGAATATTCATATATAATAATGCTGTGTCAAGCATACAGTCGCCGAGATGAAACCATCGCAAGCGCGCTGAGGCTCGGCGTTGCAGAAGGAAAAGAACAAATCGTGTACCGGGTTCGAAAGAAAAGGGGGAAATCGGATGAAAAAGTCGCTGAAAGTCACGCTGCTCTTGCTCTGCGGAAGCGTGGCGGTGCTTCTGGCCGCCGTGCTCGTGTTTGTCGGGATCTACTTCACGCGCATACAGACGATGAACAGCATCGAAAAGCTCTCCGATTATGACGACGGCTACAACCTCTACCGCATGGAGGTCAAATACGATTACAGCCTTGACGACGTTATCAACTACGGCATCAAGGACAATCAGACGATGATCGACGCCATTTTGAAGGACGCGCTGCCGCTCCTTCCGGTGAAAATCGAGGCGCCCAGCTTCGGCTGCACGGCGTTCACGCTGACGGACGCCGACGGCGATGTGCACATGGGGCGCAATTACGATTTCAAAAACAACACCTCGGCGATGCTCGTCTACTGCGCGCCGAAAAACGGCTATCGATCCGTGGCCACGGCGGCGCTGGACAATGTTTCCGCAAACGCGCCGGATGAGAGCACCAAAATGAAGCTGGCCAGCCTGACCGCGCCGTATATCTGCCTTGACGGCCTCAATGAAAAGGGCGTATCCATCGCCGTGCTGACGCTGGACAGCGACCCGGTTCACCAGAGCACCGGCAAGCCCGCCATCGCCACCACCCTCGCCATCCGCCTTGTGCTGGATCGTGCGGCGAGCACGGAAGAGGCGGTGGAGCTGCTCCGCGGCTACGACATGTTCGCTTCCAGCGGGCGGGATTACCACTTCTACATCACCGACGCGACGGGCGACGGCCGGGTGGTCGAATACGACTGCGAAAGCGAAACGCGGGAGCTTGTGGCGCTGCCCATCAACGCCATCACCAACTTCTACGGAATCTACAAGGACAAGGTGCTCCCCAACCAGAAAAACGGCATCTACGGCCATGGCCGGGAGCGTTACGACGCTGTGCTGGAAGTCTTTGACCAGCAGAAGGACAGCCCCTCCAACGATACCGCGTGGGCGGCGCTGAAAGCCGCCTCGCAGGAACCGAACCCCGAAAGCATCACCAGCAATACGCAGTGGTCGATCGCCTACAACAACACCGACCTGACCGCCGAAATCATCATTCGCCGCCACTGGGAGGATATGACGCGCTATAGCCTGACGGCGGGCGCGGCGAAGTAACGTCGTTTACCGCCTAAAGCGGATTGAGCCCGCCTGACTTTCCGCCGAAGTCTGCAAAGCGTCAAAGCCTTGCCTGCGCGGATGATTTATATCAAACGAGTGAACGGACGCATCCCTTCGGATGTTCCCGTTCACTCGTTTATTTTGCCTCTGTTCGTTTGAATTTCACGTTCTGTTCTCTTTCATCTCTTCCACGACTGGGTGGGCATCATAATCGTTCCGTTTTCTCCGACAACCTCCATCAGCGCTTCGATCACAGTCTGCGCGCCGCCGCAGACGTAGCCCATCCGTTTCAGGGACGTATGCACCATCACGGCATCGCCCTTTTCCAGACCGACTTCCCGTAATTTTGGACGATTTCTTCTTTGAGAATCACACGCATCTCGGTATCCCTCCCGAAACTCAATCCGCTCTTTTTCCCGCATGCCAAATCGAATGGATAGGCCGGGTTCGTCCGGATTATTCCAGCTCGAACACGCCCTGCGGGTCATAGGAGCTCCCGCTTTCGTCAATCTCAATGCCGTAATGATCGTATATCGTTCCGGCAGCGTCCATGTCAATCCAGCGGCGGTTGAAGTCCGCCTCCCGCATCAGGCCGTAACCGACGCACGCCGGATCGTTGAAATAAAACATATTGCCGTCGATCTTCTTCTGATAACCGACGCAGATGACCCAGTGCCCCTCCGCCAGATACGTATCTGCGTCGCTCGGGTCTTGGGTGTTGTATCCGTCCGCGCCCCATGCCTGAATGCAGACCAGCACGGGATGCCCCCGATCCAGCGCGGCGATCAGGTCATCCGTCGTTCGCTTTTCCCGCGCGATGACCCGCACATCGTTTTCCTCAAAAAAGGCGAGGATCGCGTCCGGAGACGTTCCGGCTTCCTCGGTTGTCCCAAGCGCTTCCTCATAGGCGGTCAGGTTCAAATCCGCCTGATAAGGCTCAAGCCAGTTCATCAGCATTTGAACGCACGTGGTTCCGCAGGTGTAGCCGCCGTACTGGCGCAAATTCGGAATATCAATCAAAACGTCGGCGTCCTGCGTTCTGCCTGCGTAGAGGCTTTGAGGGGATGCGTCCGCCTCTCCTTTCCCGGCGCAGGGCAATGCACACAGACACAGCGCGCCGACCAAGGCGGCCGACGCAAGGATTCCATAGCGTTTCTTCATGGTGCACCTCCAACATTGTACAACAAAAGCGGGGACAAAAACACCCCTGCATGAATGAGGGAGAAGGGGGAGTTGATGCGGGCATAGCCCGCTTTCTTGTTGCCCCGCTTTTCAGGAGATCGTCCGTTTGAGAAGGGAGCGCATTTCAATGATGAAATTATTCAACAACTCCAACGGTCATAGTGTTTATGGTATATTTCTTAAGTTTATTCTGGTCAATTGCAACGCCGAAGCCTTCACCTGTCGGCGGACGCATGAATCCATTCGACTGAGTCAAAGGCTCCGTCAGAATATCATCGGCACAACCGGCGGGCGTATTGTTCGGAATAATGGTTTGAGCGTAGTCACAAGAATTGCATACCGTTGAAGCATGCAGCATGATTGCTTGCGACAGCCCGCTCAGAGAACGGTCGGCAATCAATTCAATACCGGCGCCTTCACAGAATGCAGCGACCTGCGTAAAACCAAGAATGCCGCCTGTGGTAGAAGGATTGGCGCTGATAACATCAGCGGCATCAATGCGAACAATCTCGGCAACCTTCGTCAACGCTTCTGTCGTGGACACGGTATTACCGTTGAATTCCACCGGCATGCAAATCGGAATACCTGCCATTTCACGAATCCTGCGGTAGCTTTCCGCGTCGGACTTGTTCAGACAGCCTTCCGCATACTGGATGTTGTAATTGTACAATTCACGGAGTACACGAACTGCTTCCGTTACATTCCCCCAGGCGCCGTCGGCATCGACTCTGAGGATATACTCATAGCCATATTTTTCTCTGAGCTGTTTGATTAATTCAATATCATGCTTGTCGTTAGCGCCGACTTTCACCTTAATGGTACGAATGCCAGCTTTCAGCGCCTGACCGACCTCGGCTACGCATTCACTGATGGGCTTCTGACCGACGACAATGCTGATTGCCTGCTTTTCACGAACGCGTCCGCCCAGTAAATCATATACCGGCAGATGCGCATTTTTGCCGGCAATATCCCACATAGCAAACTCAAGAGCAAGATCTTCCTTCATCAGCGGCAGTCTTTTATGAATCTGGTCAACTCTTGCATTATTGCTGCGACCGAGCATAACTTCGCGCATGTTGTGCTGGATATCAAGCGGATCGGCTCCAATCAGGTTTTCGCAAGCAAATCTGAAAGCCTCGCTAAGCCCGTTGGGGCACTCCGCTTCACCGTAGCCGACGATGCCCGCATCCGTATGCATTTCAACAATGCAGGATAGAACCGAATTGAACTCCTGATACCGCTTTCCCCACTCCGCTACTTCCTCATCCTTGATATTTCTGCACAAACTGCCAGTATAATTATCCACCCCACCTGCTACGGATGTTGAAAACATGGGCAGCGCGATTTGGTAGCACTTAATTCCCGTAATTTTCATAATGACCTCCTATTTGTTACTTCATTGCGCAGGTATACTTACTGATAACTTCTTCATTCAGCGTCAAGCCCCAGCCGGGCGCGTCCCAAGGCTTCATATAGCCATTTTCCATGAACAGGGTTTCATTGGCCGCATCATACAGAGGGCCGGAAGGCTGACCGACGGGAACAATATCCTGTGCCAAATCGGAAGCGGGACTGATACAGATACCGGTCAGCCATGTTGCCTGAGATACGCTGGTCGAAGCTCTGTGCGTTACAACCTGAAGTCCTGCTCCTTCGCAAACGGCACACAGCTTCTGGAATCCAAGCAAACCGCCGGTACGGGACGGGTCAACGCTCAACACATCAAAGGCCTTCATCCGAATCAAATCGCAAACCTGGGTAAGTGCCTCTTGAGACGTCATTTCATTGTATCCGTTGAACTGCTCGCAAATGCAGACAGGAACGCCGGTTGCCTCACGAACCTTACGGAAGGAATACTTTTCATTAGACTTCAGAAAGCCTTCGGCATACTGCGGATGGAAGGGTTCCATACGCTTCAAAATGCGAATAGCCTCGGGGACAGTCCAGGCACCATTCGGATCGATTCGGACTGCCAAATCATAACCAAACTGCCGTCTAATTTCGCGAATCAAATCCACATCACGCTTGTCATTGCAGCCAACCTTTAGCTTTACGGTCATGATGCCGTTCTTCATCGCCTTATCGATATCTGCAATACAGTCATCGATGGGGCGCTCTCCAAGGAAAAGCGTTACAGGCGCTTTTTCGCGCACTTTTCCGCCCAGAAGCTTATAGACCGGCAAACCGGCTTTTTTGCCGATAATATCCCAAAGCGCAAATTCGACGGCGGATTGTTCCTTGGTACGAGGAAGTCTGATATGTTTTGTAAAAACACGCAACGTGTTGCCGCGTCCCTGCATCGTATAGTTGGAATTGTAGGTAATGTCATATACGTCACAGCCGATCAAATTATCGCGAATCCTATCAATTTCGCACCGTGTTGTTTCAGTTGCTGCCTCACCGATACCGACAATTCCTTCGTCCGTGTATACTTTTACAATGCAGGAGCAGGAATGACCGAAATGGGGAACTGAACCGACAAATTGGTTCATGTGTTCCGGTTCTTCGTCACGATAGGGATTTCCCTCGTAGGAAACGCTGCCGCCGATGATATTGGTCGACACCTTTGGAATTTGAACATGTATGCATTGGATATCCGTGATTTTCATGAATGCTTGCCTCCTTCTAATTAATGTGAAAAAGTTTCTTTCGTGATAATATTTGCAAAAGAACCATTACTCGTCAGCCCTGTTTCATGAATACCTACCTCCTTCTGGTTAATGCGAAAACATCTCTTTTATTATACTTACAAAGGAATAATCATCTATTATCCCTTTACAGAGCCGATCATGACGCCTTTCACAAAATGCTTCTGTACGAACGGATACAGACACATCAGAGGCGCACTGGATACAACAATGATGGAGTACTTGAGAACCTCGTTGAGTCCCTGCAGTTGCTGTGCCAGCTCGGGGTCTGTAACCTCTGAAGTATCGAAGTTATTCTGTACCAAAATCTGCCGCAAAAAAATCTGCAAGGGATACAGTTTTCTGTCAGACAGATAGAGGAAGGCATTGAAATAGCTGTTCCAATGTGTGACAGCATAATACAAGGTGATAACGGAAATAACGGTTGTTGACAGCGGCAGAACGATGTGGAAGAAATACTGAAAGTCATCACAACCATCCAGCTTGGACGCCTCCAGCAGTTCATTCGGAATACTGTTCTGAATAAATGTTCTGGCGACAATCATGTTGTATGCGCTGATAGCGCCCGGAAGAATCATCGCCCACCGCGTATTCATTAAATGCAAATCACGTATAAGAATATAGTTTGGAATCATACCGGCATTGAAGACCATCGTAAAAACGAAAATCAGAGAACAGACATAGCGTCCGGAAAATTCGCGTCTGGACAGCGGATAAGCGCAAATCATAGTGAGCGCTACGTTGATCATGGTTCCGACAACCGTATAAAAAATGGTGTTTCCATAACCGATAAATACGTTTTTATATTGTAAGATCAAGGAATAGCTATATAATGTGGGTTCTACGGGAAAGAGCCACACGCGGCCGCTGCTGACCTGCGCAGGCGAAGAAAAGGAAGCGGACAGAATGTAAATTAATGGGTACAAGACAATCAAACACAAAATAGCAACGATAGCATAGCAAATTACATAGAACAACGCATCACTTTTGCTGTCGCGCACGATAGTTCTGCTTTTCTTTCGAAGAATCGTACTCATAACATTCCTCCACCTTTACCAAAGACCATTTCCGCCAAGCTTGCGGGCGATGAAGTTCGTTACTGATATCAAAACAAGATTAATCGCGGAGTTGAAAAGACCAATGGCGGTAGAATAGGAAAGATCAGTCGTTCCGGCAGAAGAGAGACCCACCTTGTATACATACGTCGAGATGATTTCACTGGCAGTCAAATTCAGACTGTTTTGCATTAAATATACCTTTTCAAAACCGATGGTCATAACGCTTCCCATACGCAAAATCAGCATAATCGTGATGGTCGGAAGAATCGCAGGAAGATCAACATGAAGCATGCGCTGGAAGCGGCTCGCGCCGTCTATTTGCGCGGCCTCATGCAGTTCGGGACTCACAGCAGCCAACGCGGCAATATAGACAATGGAATTCCATCCAAATTGCTGCCAAACGCCCGACCATACATACATATGCCTAAAGTTGGCAGGCTTTGAAAATAAATCCTCAGGATATGCGCCGGTGATCGACTCCATCAGTGTGCCGTACACGCCGGTTCTGGAGTTGAAAATCTGGAGCAAAATGCCTACGAGAACAACAACCGAAATGAAATGAGGCATGGTAACGATTGTCTGCGTAACCGTGCGGAATTTGCGCGAACGGGTTGAATTCAGAACAAGGGCAAAGATAATGGGAAGCGGAAATGAACAGAGAATGGTATACAGTGAAATCACAACTGTATTCATCATTACCCGTGAAAACTGATAGGAGTTGAAAAACTTTTTAAACTGGTAAAACCCTACCCACGGACTGTCCCATATGCCCAGACGTGGTTGATACTTACGGAACGCAATCTGCGCTCCGAACATAGGCGCGTAGCAAAAAATGATTACCCATATCAGCGGGATCAGCATAAATACATACAGCTGCCAGTCCCGCCTGAAAGTCTTCCGAAGTTTTGTAACACGCTTCATGTGCCGCAGCCCCTTTCGAAGATGTCGCAGGAGGAACATTGATTGTTCCTCCTGCGATTTGCTCTAATGAATGGGCAGATTACTTGTACATACGGTCGTACACCTGCTGCACAACAGACAGTACAGTATCCACACCAATGGCCTTCAGTTCGCTCTGGAAGGAATCCCAACCGGCATCAATATCGACGTTTCCAGCCAGGAAGTTGGAAGTCATTTCTTCCACATAGCTGGTCAGCGTTACCAGAATTTCACTGATTTGCTCGCTTTCGGCAGTGTCATAAACCAGCTTCGGAATCACTTCGGCAGGGCGGGTATTGTTTTTCTGATATGCCATGCTCGCCTGACCGATCGCCGTCATAAAACCGGTAACGGTATCCTTGTTAATGGCTTTGCCGTTCGCAATGGCATACTGGCGTACATAGGGTCCCATCTGGCGCCAGCAGCTATTGGTAACACTGGTGCCGCCTCCAAAGTTTTCATCGTCATAAGCAATGATGGACAGGTCAAAGCCGTCAACATACGGAACATAGCTGCTCATGTCAACCTTGGAATTCTGCACATAATCCCAATCAACGCCTTCTGCGCCGTAACGCTGCATGATGCTGATATATTCGGTGGTCATCAGGTCGCCAAGACGGAAAGCGGCTTCCGGTTCCTTGCAATTCGCGGAAACAACGAAAGCAGGATTTGCAACACTTTGCTCGAAAGTTGCGGAAGAATAGCCATGCGGTCCAATCAAAGGCAACAGGTAGGTATATTCATCGCGGGCAGGATTGTCCATAGTAATCATTACCATGGAATAATTTACGGCAGAGAACAAAGCGGTTTCGGTAACATTGGCAAGCGTATCCAGCTGATTGCGATCCATGGTCAGGGATTCCGTGGCAATCAGTCCATCCTTGATCATATCGCGGATGTACTTCAGACCTTCCTTCCACTCCTCGGTCGTGTAGGCCGCTCCAACCACACCGTCGTTCACGGTGAAGTAGTCACTATCTCCGGCATAGACAAAGCAGTTCATCAAAGCCTCAAACCAGCCGTTGTAATACTTGTCGTTGAATCCGGTACCAGCCAGACCCACTTCATCGGCTTTACCGTTTCCGTTGAGATCGGTAGACACAACCGCCTTCAGAAGATCGCGGTATTCATCCAGCGTGGTGGGCGCTTCCTTGCCGAGCTTCTCCAGCCAAGGCTTGTAATAGTACATCTTGCAAGGATACTCATTGCCGTAGGACTGATTGTAAATGGGAATAGCGTAAATTTCGCCGTCGGGAGAAGTGATTTGCTTGGTGAAGTCAACGCCGGTGCGTTCCACCGCCTCGTGCAGCCAATAGGAAATGCTGGGGTCGCTGTAATACTGCGTCAGCGGGATGATGGAGCCGGTCTGTGCCCAGGAATATAGCTGGTTGTCCGTCAACTTCGTGCCAGCGAAGACATCGAACAAAATAACGTCGGGCAGTTCGCTGCCGCCTGCCATCATCATCAGATTGATTTTGGTCGTATAATCGGTAGAGTCATAAATGACGAAGTCAAGGTCGAAATTGCCGTATTCTTCCAGCTTTTTGGTCATGACATTGGTTTCGAAATCCTCGATACGGATATTATCGGGGATACCCACCGTCAATTTGACAGTTTCTTTACAGATGGGATATTCGCCGGGAGCGTTGAATTCCGCGGCAAATGCTGATACAGGCAGTAAAGCCAGCGCCAGAACGAGGGCAACCAGTTTCATAATGTTCTTCATGTTTTGCTTTTTCCTTTCCATACATTTTTTCGTGTTCTCTCTCACTCAGAAAGCAAATCGCAGAGCTGTTCCGGACCATCCCTACGACGACTTTCGATTTCGAAAATAAAGCGTCCCATGCATTAAGGGGAACGTCACCGCCTGCGGGCTGTGTTTCGAACCGCAGTTCGGAAAAAGATGCATCATCAATATCGATCTTCTGTTCAAGCACCTGAGAGACAGCTATTCCCGCTGTTTTCGTCTGATTCTGCACCATACGCACTCAGACAGCCTGCTTTCAAGGCCCTGCCAACGGTCTTCTTTTTTCCCTCTCTCGGTCATTCTTGCGTCTGTCTGTATCATAACGGCACGCTTTTCGGAAATCAACATGAAATACGGAAAACGCGATGAAAATAGAAAAAACGCCAAAAATTTTAGTACTATCAACCGATTTGACCATGCTGATAATCGTAAATCGACAATGAAATACAGAAAAAATGAGAAAAAATGACGGTGTGCGGCTGCTTTCCCGTTGATTTGGCGCATATAATCATGTATAATGAAAAAATGACCAGTTAATTGTTGAATGAATCCACAAAGGAGGAACAGTTGTGGAGTACATCAAAGCGATAAAAGATTACAAGCGGTTATATTTGCGCTATTTGATTTTATACCTGGTTTTTTCGATTCTGGTCATCAGCTGCCAATTCCCGATTTATTTGCTTGTCAAAAACGACACGCGTAAAGTAATCGTTGACAAATATGAAGCAACGCTTTCGAATAGTGCCGGCGCCTTGGACCGCACCATATCCGAGCTCACCAATGCAATCAACGTGATTCGCAATGATCAGCGTCTGGTTAAGTTCTGCTATGAAAATTATACCGCGGAGGATATCAATCCAATCGAATTCAATTCGTGTACCAGCCTGCTAAACTCTCTTCTGATTCCGAATAATTTGATTGGCGACGCATCTATTATTTTTGACAAAAACATCGTACTCGCACGCCAGAGAAGCTTTGTCAGAAGCA
>OIWQ01003314.1_pt1 | contig 14726 bp, 14 predicted proteins | sample 1587571 | NCBI WGS metagenome assembly OIWQ01 (sample SAMEA3888910, study PRJEB22519) | human gut metagenome | biome: human gut; feature: human-associated habitat; material: faeces | place: Denmark | collected 2010 | reverse complement strand
GCAGTTGCTCACCTACCGGTCGCCCGGCGGGAAGGTCTGTTTCGAACGGATCAACCTGAGCCGCGACTCGGTGATGCGCATCGACGATATCCTCGTAAAATATTACTTCGAGAAATAGCGTTTTAAAGACAGGGGCCCGCCGTCGAGCTGCCCCGTAAGGTCCTGCGGGGCCGGAAATGCTATCCGCTTCACTGCTATAAAATTAGCGGGGATTGTTTGCACCCTGATAAAAAAGCGCTATCTTTGCTGGGCTCTAAGGCGGATATGGCGTAATTGGTAGCCGCGTTAGATTTAGGATCTAATGTCATTAGACGTATGGGTTCGAGTCCCTTTATCTGCACAATATGATTTTAATTTTACATACGATATGCTATTAGGACTAATGGTTTAGCTCGTTAGATTTTCATTCTGGAGATACGGGTTCGATTCCCGATAATAGTATACTTTATTAAGGGAATATAGCTCGAAGGTCGAGCAGTTGACTGTTAATCAATAGGTGTAGGTTCGATTCCTACTATTCCCGCTGTTAACTTCCATTAGTTCAATGGATAGAACGAGGGTCTTCTAAACCCTAAATCTAAGTTCGATTCTTAGATGGAAGACATAAGAATCATTAGCTCAGCAGGTAGAGCTCTTGCCTTTTAAGCAAGCGGTCTCGAGTTCGAATCTCGAATGGTTCACAAATTATAAAATACATGTTTAACTAAAATTATAAAATAAAATGGCTGGAATTGATAAAACTTATATTAAAACATATAATCAATACAAAGAAGTATGCGATTGGTGTAAAGATATAGTTGTTACGTTTAATAATACAATTGTTAAGAATGTTTCATTCAAACCATTTGATTTTATACATAAATATACAGAAGATGATTTTAATAGATTACCAGAAAATGGTGAACTTGTATTGTGGAATACACCATGGTATATGGATAAGTGGTTAATTAAAAATTGTCCTATTAATTTTATTCAAAGCAGATTAAAGGAACAATACGGGAGTGACTATGATGTCATTAAAAATGGTAATAATTGTGAAGTATATAAAAGAAATAGATTAGGCAAGAATATTCATTTTAAAATAATTAAAAAACCATATACTTATAATAGATTTAATATTAAATATTGTGATATACAAAATAAAATCAGAGTATATAAAGAAAATAGAAAGGGTGTATGGGAGATAAGAATTGAAGATGAGGATTGTCTTTGGTATTATAATGAAAAATATGATTATTGGACCAATACAATTGAAGGATTACCTTTTGATTCTTTTACATGCACAATAAAAAAGAAAAATTTAAATATCAAATCTATATATCGTTATCTTAGAAAATGGAATTTGCCAGCTGGTATTAAAATCACTATTGATAATATATATTTTGATTTTGGTTGGGAACTTATAACAAAATAAAATATAAATTATGACTAATAAAGAGAAATTTAATATAATTTATAAGCATTTTGCTAGACCTATTGCTGATATGAAAATAACATATAATAATAGTGCTATGACAGTAGAAGCAGGTGTAGTTAATTCTAAAGTATCAAAATGTTTTGAAAATTTATATAAAGCATTAGAGGAACAACTAAACAATTATAAACAATAAATAAAAAGACAGTATATTCATTACAAGTATAATTATCTTTATTATGAATTTTAATTAATGGTATTTATAGTTCAATGGATAGTGTAAAACACTTCTAATGTGTATGTTACAAGTTTGTTGTAACAATAATCTTGTAACGTTACAAGTTTGTTGTTCATTTACCACTTGATAAATAATTATAATGACCATTCGTATACCGGCAAGTACATCAGATTTTGGTTCTGAGGGAGGGAGTTCGACACTTCCATGGTCAACTAACAGGGTAATGGCCTAATTGGTTAAGGCACTGCATTTGGGATGCAGAGAGTCTCGGATCGTACCCGGGTTACCCTACAAAACATTTATATTAATATATTATGGTGATTTAGTTCAGATTGACTAGAATATCTGATTTGCATCTAGAAGGTCATGTGTTCAAATCTCATAATTTCAATAAGATTTATAATGATATATATTTAGATAAACTTTTATCAATAAGTTTATTTTGAGTATAATATTTAAGAAAACATTTTAAAATTATTTAATTTAGAAAATTATGAAAAAGATGTTATTTTGTTTGATTGCTGTTGTATCATTTACTGCATGCATGATTTCTTGCGGTCATGGTACTGCTAGCACAACTGACACTGATTCAACTACCGCTGTTACAGACAGTCTTAGCACGGATTCAGATATGGTTGATTCTGTTGCTGTTGATTCAGTTAAGTAAATGAATTGACATGCTTTGGTTTAATTATTAAACCCTGTTTTTCTAAAGTTTCAGTAAAAAACTTTAAATGCTCTGTTAGTTCAGTTGGTAGAACGCTTGCTTTGTAATCAAGAAGTCATCGGTTCAAGTCCGGTACGGAGCTCTAATTATGCAGGGTAGAGCAGTGGTAGCTCGTCAGGCTCATAACCTGAAAGTCAGGAGTTCGAATCTCCTTCCTGCCACAAACAAAGTGGTGTATTAGTTCAAATAATATATAATATTTGTATGCTTATTTTTATTGTTAGAATATATGCATATGGTTATTGATCTGAATCCAATATACATCACAAATGGAAGAATGTCTGAATTGGTGAAAGTGCCGGTCTTGAAAACCGGTGTTCAGTTAAAGCTGGACTGGGGGTTCGAATCCCTCTTCTTCCGCATAAGCCCAAAGTACACGGGATCGAAGTTCATATGACTATCACTCATATCTAAATCGTTGGTTAGCTGTTTTGAAACCTGGCAGGAATATTTTCAAGGTTTCTTTTGGAGATAGTAACCTAAGAGGATTAGGGACTGCCTGCTAAGCAGATCGTTCGTATTTTATGAATAAGGATCGTAACCTTACATCTCCGCTATATTATTTGTTTAATGATATTCGATTTTTATGGTATGAAACGAATTAAAAAACCAAAGAAAACTTCATTAATAGAAGATATGACAACTGCTATTAAGAAATTTTCTAAAGAAGAGTTTGGTTTCCAACGAAGTGTTATTCATAAGAATAAAAAGAAATTCGACCGTTTGCAGATTAAACGAAATTTAAAAAGGGAATATGAAAATACTCCCTTTAATTATGTACTTACTACAAATATTAGTATATAATAGATAAAATAAAAAATTATATCATTTATGGAAATTATTGTTAAGTCAAAACGCAATTCATTTGATTTTGAAACTAAAGACGAATTGTTTAAATATAGTGGCACATGCACACTTAATGATGATGATGCATTCATCGAATTGAACTGCTTTATAAATAAACTACTAGATGAAGCTGATGTGTCAGCTGGAATTGGAGTAGACACATACGTTGGCAGTTTAAATTATTCACATCCAGTATCAACTTCTGACAAAAATACATATATCAATATTAATGGTAAAGATGAATATTTTACCGAAGTATATAGTAGAATTCTGAATATCGTTGCAGATGTTAAAAGAAAACTTACACAACAATAATAAAATAATATAATAATCTATTTAACACCATGATAAAGATTAATGATTTAGTAATTTTAAAGAATATTCTTAAAGACACAAAAATAGGTAAAATTAGTAATGATGGATTGCGAGCTTATTTGAAATTGTCAATGTCTATTAATAAGTATGCTGCAGAGTTTGATGAAAAAAGAAAAACTCTTATAACTGACGCAATTTCAAATAAGGGTTATAATATTGAGAATATAACTCCTGAACAAGATAGAGATATTTTCAACATTATCGCTCCTATTCTTGATGAATATTTGAATACTGAACTTGATATTGAGACTAAGGTTCTTTCTTGGGATGATTTGTGTAATGGTATTTTGAATTTAGATGAGAATGAAAAACTTTCAGTAGATGATAAAGCTAGAATTACACAGTATTTATGTAAAGATGAACTCTAGTAAATAGATAAATAATTTATAATCTTGGTAGTATAATGTTAATTATTATATTACCAAGATTTTTAAAAATAATAAATTTATAAATGAAAAAAATGATTAAGCAAGCATTGAAGAAAACTGGAAAAAGACTAGTAAAAGTCATGAGTACATATGGTGAAGTTATGTCGAATACTTATTATCCATATTAATATTTTGTTAGCTGTTTAGATGTAATTGCAAGTGTAAAAACTTGCTTTTTTTATGTGACGAGAGTAGAATATATGTATATAATTTATATGAAACGGCTGCTATACATAAATTGGTATGATGAAGATTCGATTCTTCATGAAATGCATTACAAATGCTTGCGTAAATATAATAGTTTATTTGATGAAGTGTTTATTGTCATAAATACTAGAAATAGACATGACACTAATAGAATACACAATATTAAGAATTCATTCGATGTGATATTCAATAATAGAGTGTCTTTTAAAGTAGAACAAATATATGATGATCAAGAAAACATCATGTTTGAGACATACTTTCTGCCATTGATAGACAAATATCCAAATGATTATTCTATCATTTATTTTATAAATGATGAGACATTCAATATGAAAGATGCTTTGCAGAAAGATTATTGTTCATTGAATTTTAAATTGTGGACTGCTGCGAATTATTATTTCAATTTTGAGAATATCAATGAACATATGGACGCTTTGCTTAACAAAGAATATGCGATAACTGGAGGAATACATTATAAAATTAAGATGAACTATGGTGATTATTCAGTAAATGAATTTTTCCCAGGATGTTTTTATGGAATAAATGTTGTAAATTTGTTAAAATTATATAATGAAAAGAATATAACAGACCGTTATAAAACATTCATTAATCCTGAACTACATTTTTTCACATTCATACCAGAAGACAAAATTCATTCTGATTCTAAAATCCACACATTTACAATAGACTCTGAATACATACCAACAGAATATAGATTGTTTAATGAGTGTGAAAATTTTCTTAAATTCAATTTAACGTCTAATGAATACCAAGATATATTAAATATTGTAAACAATGATAAATGTTAAAAAAGGAATCGACATATTGAGAGCATATGAATTGGAAGGTTACCGCCGTCTATATGCTGCATCAATAGATAAAAACGGTAATTGTGGTAATTTTGATGAAATACTTTTTGTCAATAATAACCAAAGTGAGAATGATAGAATAATTATAAATTTTGATGATTATTACTGTCCACACATTACACAAAAAAATATAATTTCTAAGTTATTAAAGGAAGAATATAAAATTAATAATGGTGCAAAAACTTATAAATTGAATAAACACAATAAAGAAGTTCTAGAATGTAGAATATATTTAGGTGTCGCACCAAATTCATCATTATCAGGTTTTAAAATAAGACATACTGATTATGATAAAAAAATATTCGATATGTTGAATGATGAAGACTAATTGTTCTTCATCATTTTAGTTTATAGCAATGTATGATAAGATAAATAATAAAATTAAATTTATAATTAAATTCAAATATGGCAAAATATTCATTGAATAATAATAAATCATTGCATTGTACTATTTTAGATGAAAACTGTATTGCTGGGACATATAAGGTTAGATTCAATAATGGAACAATACGCAATGTTAAGAAAAATAGAGTATATGGCCTTACTCGTCTTGATGAGGGTGTTTTAGACCGTGTCAAAGCTCTTGGAAAGAAATTGCTAGATAAAGTCATATCTGTAGGTAAATATGTTTATATTTCTCTTGGAGGTAAAAAGATTAATACATTATTTAATGTAATGATTAACGCTGAAGAAAAACCTGGTATGAGTTTTTATCCAAGTAAGCGATTTATCAAAGTTTGTAATGATGCTGGAGTAGAACCAACAGAAACAGAAGATGACTCATTAGATGATGCAGATGCAAAGATGGTGAATGCTTATTGGTCTAAAGTAATGAAGCGTTATAATGAAACATCTGATGAAGCTGTCGCTACAGCAAATGAATCATATAGAAAATCTTCTTATGCTTACCGTCAACGTCTGCGCTTAAATGAAGCTGATGAAATAAAACTTGCACAGGATGAAAAGGGCGGTTTTCACAATGTACATACAGAAGAAGTTCAAAGAATGCTTTTAGATCAGTACCGTGAGTTTTTATTTGATGGCGCAGGTATGCCAGGTGGTTCAACACCAATTCCATATTTGGTTTGGGGAGCACCAGGTATTGGTAAAACTCAAATTATTAAATCCATGGTTTCTACAATGCGTAAAAATAAAATTGACGCAAATTTTATTGCTTTGAACGCTCGTACTATGCGCCGCGATGATTTCGCTCTTCCTGGTATGGATGAAAAAGAAATTGAAGTTGAAGATGCTGACGGTAAGTATAAGACAATCAAATCACGTCAAGCAGTTGAATCGACTAAAGAATGGCTTCCAACATATGATCCATCAGACGCAGTCAATGGTATATCAGTCGCTACATTGGATGATATTGCTAATGGAGGTGATGGTTCTGGAAATGGCATGGGAGGATTCATATTTGTTGATGAGCTTTCTCGTGTACCTGGTGAGGTAATGGAAGTATTCATGGGTTTGGTACAAGACCGTCAATATGGCAAACGCATTCTAGGCTCAAAATGGATGTTTGTTTTTGCTGCTAACCGTTTGTCCGATATGGGTGAACGTGGTGAAGATGTACATTGGGAATCTGCATATACTGGACGTTTTTCTCATATCAATTATGTACCAACATTTAGAGAATGGATTGCCTGGGCTCAAGGTAAGAATAGAGATGGAGAACCTCGCATAGAACCTATTATCGTAGATTTTCTTAAAGAACACCAGACAATGTGGTATAACTCAGCTATTGGAAATGAAAATTTTGATGATCCTGTCGCTAACAGCATGTATCCAAATCCTCGTGGCTGGGAAAATGTTTCTAAAGAAATGCGTTCACGTAAACAAGGTATGCGAGCATTACGTGATAAAAACAACAAAGCATATGATTTTATGACTAAAATGTATGGAGCTCTTGGCTTAAAGGGAAATATCGACAGGGAAGATTTGTCACCAAAAGAAATGGCAGATATAATTCGTCATAATGCTGGTAACCAACCTGCTACATTGTTTGCTTCGTGGGATGGATTCGAACCTAGATTCACAACAGAGATTGCAGCTAAAGTTTGGAAGATGGGTGATAAAACTGAAATACCATTCCAGGTAGATGGAAGTACAATGCATAAAGCTGTCACAAAAATTTTAGTTTCTAAACCGGATTACAGCCGTGCTGATGTAGAAGTGACACCAGAAGAGATGATGAATGTTGCTAAGTATATAGTAGCTATGGCAGATGAAGGAGACAAAGGAACTGGTAATATCAGATCTGTTTTGATAAACCAAGGATGGGAAGTATTTGTAAAAGGCATTAGAAAAGAACCATACAATATCGATATAATAGATGCGCGTAAAGCAATTAAAACTCCATACGCGCCTGTTATACGTTATATAGATAATGAAATAAATAGAACGTCAACTACTGTTGCTCAGGCTTTTGGTGACGATGATGAATAAATAGAACATATGTTGGTGATATGAATAAAATAAAATTTATTTCTTTATCAAAATCATGTTCTTTAAATGAATCAGCTTCTTCCACTGGAGAATTTGGTGGAAGAAGCTTTAGAGACTGTGATGTTGTTTATGGACCAGATGGAACACGATATATTCCAAAAGATATATGCGCGTTAGTAGATAATGCAATTGAAATATTAGATGGATTGAACTATGGATTAATGAGAGGTTATTTAATATCATTACCAATAGTTTATACATTTTCTATTCCAACTATGGCAACAGACGGATCACACATTTTTATAAATCCTGGTTTTGTTCTTGAACTTTTGCGTGTATGTGACAACAATCCTATAGGTATCGCTTTTGTAATAACACATGAAATTTATCATGTATTGTTTAAACATCATGAACGCCGTGCTAATAGATTGACAGAATTTCCAGATGTCCGCCGTGCTAATATGGCAATGGATTATGAAATAAACTGGGTGATAGAACATGCTTATCCGATGAATGACGATGATAATCCTTCTGAAAATTTTGATGAGAATGGAAATAGAATACAAATATTTGATGGAATAACAAAAGCATGCTCTGGATTGATTGACCCTAAATTTAAAGGAATGATTTGGGAAAACATCTATGATAAGATAGATGATAGTATGTTTCCACAAGAAAAAGAAGAAGATAATAAAGAAGTTGTATATTCAAAAGATTTCCAAGATGGATTTAGAGATGGATGTGAAAAGGCTATACGAGAACTTAGAGCACAAGGATTAGTTGAATGTTCTATTGAAAATGCTTATAAAGGTTCATTCATGTTATGTGAAGCTTCACAAACAGTATTCCAGGGAACATATAATGATGGATTTGAAGAAGGATATAAGCGTACAATGCAAATGGTCATGGGCATACTTAATCCAACAAATAATAACAACATGCAACCTTCTGTAGGCTCTTCTGATATTAGTGAAGCTCCTATTCCAAATCTGCCTGATATTACACTTAAAAATCCACCGGCAAATACTCCTAAACAGGAAAACAATAATAATATTAATGTACCAAGTATAAAAAATTTATCAAGTAATTCTTCATCACAAAGCAAATCATCTAGTTCTCAGAGTTCTTCATCTGACCAACAAGCACAAAGCAATCAAGCTAGTGGCCAAGGAGGTCAAGGTGATCAAGATAAACAGATGAATCAAGGAGGCCAGTCTGCACAAGGTGGTCAAGGAGACCAAGGAGATCAAAGCATGCAGTCTATACAAGGTGGCCAAGGAGGTCAAGCTAGTGGCCAAGGAGGTCAAGCTAATCCAACTTCATCGAATGCACAATCACCAGGCAATCTTACAATTGTTGGTATTTCGAAAGGATATAGTGGCAAAGAAAAAACTACAATAGGCAATCATATTTTGTCACAAGATGATGGTAAAAAACTCGCAGATGACGCTGGATATGATGATGGTTCAAATTCTGATACATATATTGGTAAAGACAACAAATTCAATGATGTTGAAGCAGTCAAAGCTACTATACGTAAGTTGGGCCAAATCATTGATAATGCTGCTATCAATATAGATGGAACAATTGTTGGAGGTAACAGAACTCCTGGAACTGGTATGATGGGTGAAATTGGCGGTATTATTAATAAACTTTATACTCCCGATGTGAATTGGAAACAGGTATTGAAGCGATATCTTAAGGGTTTTAATGTTAAAATGGAAGATATTGGTTATAATAAAAAACATATCACATATGGAAGATATAACAGACTAATGGATAAAGAAGGAAAATATGCTAAACGTTTGCTGATATGTGTTGATACTTCTGGTTCTATTATTGGTAGTGGTGATTATTTACGTAGAATAGTTGCAAATGTCGCAGAAATAGTCACTAAGCTTGGTATCAAATATATTAATGTTATCCAATTCACAGATGGAGTTTATCGTGATACTGAATTTAAAGGTTTGACTCCTCCACCGGCAGATAAATTTGGAATTAATGTTAATAATGGTGGTACAAATTATGATAAAGTGTTCGAATATATCGATTCTAATTATGTTGATAAAAAGAAACGTTTTCAAGCAGTAGTATTTTTTACTGATATGGATGTTACTTACTATATGAAGTATTCACCATATTTTAATAAAGATATTCCTAAATATTCAAATAAGACTGTTTGGATGATTTTGACTGATTCTGCTAATGCAAGAGAAGAAGTTGGTAAAAAATTATTTGGTAAGCAAATATTTGTTTCGCAAAAAGATTTTGACAAAAATATGAATTTCATAAAAGATACAAACGAGTCATTTAAACCAAGTTGTATGAATAGAAGATTATCTTTAATGTTGAATGAGGGGTCTCCATTTAAGAAAATTAAAAAAGCTACACCTATAGAAACAGATGATGTGACTGATACTTCAGCCGTCGGCCAACGCAAAGGTATATTCGCTCGTAGAATGTCTGCTCTTAAAGCTAGAAGACTTCTAAAGTCTAATAATATTGAAATCGCTGATCATACCTCAGAAAATTATAAAGCTATTTCAGATTGGATACATAAGACTTTTGGAACTAACTATAATAATGTTATTTTCATAAATGGTGAATCTGAATATAACTATTATTCAAAATATAGATATAAACACCAAACTGTGTTTTATCTGAATGATGCGACAGGCTGTCTTAATGTCATAGGAGATTTAGTTTTATTAGGAGATCAAGCTTTAGATTTACCAAATTTTGTTAATTTTGATGTTGTCGATGGTAACCTAATTATCGGAAACTGTATAAATGTTACTTCTCTTCCAGCTGGCTTACCTCAGGTTGTTTCTGGAAATGTTACTATATTTGGAATGAGAAATATTAAAGATTTGGAAGGATCTCCAATTAGTGTTGGAAACACATTTAGTGTCACTGCTTGTAAAAAACTCGTATCATTGGAAGGAGCTCCAGAAAAATGCGGGTATTTCTATAGTGATAAGTTTACAGATAATGACTATCATGATTATTTAGCGGATGCTTATGGCATAAATGAAAACTTGCATTCTAAAGCTAATACTCATTTGAATGAGGCGTTCAAATCTTCTAAGCTGACATCATTATTCAACAATCCACTTAATAAAGAAGCGTTGAAAGCGCTTAAACGCATCAATATAATGTGGTCAGAGATACCAGATAGCATTGTAAATCCAATTTATAACAATGTCGCAAGATCTATACAAAAACGCAGAGATGACAATGCATCAGGAGAATTTGGTATTTATATCTGGTGTGATGCATCTGATAAGATTTATATAATTGCTACTGGTAATAACAAATTCAATAGAAATACTGGTAGTGATTGGTCAGATGGTAAAGGATGGTTATATGTAGATCCAACTCTTATTGATATACTAAACCAACGGATTAAAATTATCAATTATGCGAATAGATATATATATGGCATGACGTCGGCTACATATAATGAATTGAACAAACAGTTTAATAATTCTTATGATGAAGCTAGATTATATTGTAAAGAACTCGGAATCAAATATGATAATAAAAACATAGCAAAGACAGCTGCCAAATCAAATAGTGCATATGGAATTACTATTAGAGATGTTACATATTATCATTTGCTTATGATTCCAGATTTATGCTGTCATGCTTATCTAATCCAAGGAACAAAAGATCCGAGACTTAGTACTGATGACACTGTCGCACATTTTAGTTATAACAATTCTAAAGCGATAAGAACTAAACTACAAGAATCTAGAGCTAATGCTATTAAAGATATAATTGTGCAAGGTAGACAATTGAATCAGAGGGATCCAGCTTATAAAAAATATTTTGAACAATATTATCTAACAGATGAAAAGATTTTAGAAAAATTTATGACAGTTAGAAACTGCTCTTCACTCGCAATACTTATTGAAGATGAAATCGAATGTGTCAGAAAACTTCGCTCTGAAATAAGACGTGATATATTAAACAATTTTAAGCCAAGTGACAAGGATATTGACACAATCGATCTATTGTATGACCGTTTTAATAAGATGTCGATTAGTCCATTTATCGATAGTGCGAAGAAATCATTAAGAGCAGTTAAACTTGTATGTAAATCTAAAAACCAAGATGCTATTAAATATTTGCTAACTACTCTTCAAAATGCTTATAAAGACATATGTCTAAATAAAGATAAGATGGTTAATGCATATAATAATAATGAAATTGGTATACCAGGTATTTCTAAATATTTCGATAAATCACAAACAGATATTGGAATTGAGGAAATCAATAATTTTACTATCGTTTGGGTTGCTTGTTATACTAGTATTATTCAAGACTGTGCATCTTTAAGAGTTATGCTTGATAAATTTAAATCTGGAAACGTTCCGTCATTAGAAGATTTGCGTGATTTATTCACGCAATATATGAATTAATGATCTAAATATAATCATTATATACTATATTAAATAAGAATGGTTTAAGCCATTCTTATTTTTTTAGTATATTATTTTTATAAAATAGATAATATAATGATTAAAGAAATTAAGCTACACGAAATTACAGATAATTCATTAGATAATTATTATTTATGTTTTATCGATAATATCGATGAGATGATTTATGTATATGATGAAACACCTGATTTTTTTAATACACATGGCTGTCATGAAAAACAGAATCCAGAATTTATAAAAGGTGAACAAGAATTGTATGCTTATTTTACTCCTATATCATTAGATGAACAATGGGGAGATGATTGGAATGATTCACCATATGAACACAATGCTGGTCTGCCTTATGAACATGGTGATGACTACACAAAAGAAATTACATTGATACGTATTCCATTTTGTGTTAAAAGTAATAATTATACGCTTCCTTCTGAATATGGATATTGTAATTCACCATTTTGTGTAGATGACATCAATCATCATGCATGTGCTTGGATTTATGATGTTAATATGATTAACAATAGAGTTTATAAACATGTTGCTATTTTAGCAGGTGTTTCACCAAAAGAATTTAAAGATAAACTAGAAGAAATACATAAAAATAATCCTGATTGGAAACCTTTGACTGAAGATGAGTGATGTTTCAAATAAAAAGCTTGTTATCGATTTAGATGATACTATATCTAAAACATATAATGGTGATTATGATAATTCTGAACCAATAAAGAGTGTAGTCGAAAAAATTAAAGAATATAAAAAACTTGGTTATGACATTGTAATCTATTCATCTCGCAATATGCGTACATACAACCGCAATATAGGTGAAATTAATGTCCACACATTGCCTAAGATGATTAAATTTTTAGATAAGTATTCTATTCCATATGATGAGATAATAGTTGGAAAGCCATGGTGTGGTAAAGGGGGGTTTTATGTCGATGATAAAGCTATTAGACCATCAGAATTTGTTTCTATGAATGAAGATGAAATAAAGCAAATTCTTAAAAAAGAACAAGACTTAAAATGAATGATTTAATGACACCTAGATATTTCAATAACATTTCTATATTGAATGACAATATTATCCGTAAATCTAGTAAGCAGACGAACAAAATTGTCGCTGAATACCGTTGGTTAGAGAATCAAGAAATATTCAATCATCCAAAAGTATATTCTATTGGTGTAGATGGAGATTATGCTTATTATGACATTGAATATATCCATGGCGCATCTTTATCATATCTATATGTCAATAAACTTTTATCACCACATAATTTTAAAATGATTTTTTCATTTTTAAAAAATGTCATATCGAACAATCACATAAATGGTGTATCTTTGTATAAGCAGACATACCGACAGTTGGTTGGAAATATGTATAATAATAAGACAATTTCTAGACTTACTAATTATGGATTAGATTTAGATACAGAAATTATAGTGAATGATAAAAAATATCCATCATTACGGTCTATTATAGATACTTGTTCAATAGATGTCACTAATTCTGATGTCTGTTATATGCATGGTGATTTATGTTTTTCAAATATTTTGTTAGATAATTATGCGATGAATGCGGACAATTTAACAGAAGATATATTGAAAGAGCATATGTATGTTATTGATCCAAGAGGAATTATGACAAATAATAATATTTCTGCTATTGGAGATTGGAGATATGATGTTGCTAAACTTGCTCATTCTGCTATAGGTTATTATGATCTAATCAAATCAGATAAATTCAAAGTTGATAAAATATCTAGAAATACATATGTCTACGATGAAGAATCTTATAAAGATGAATATGTTGAAGAGATTTCTAAATATTTTAAAGATGAATTCAAAGATATGATTGACACTATTTTGAAAATAAATGTGCATCTATTTCTATCAATGATACCTCTTCATATGGATAATCATGGACAACAAGATGCGATGCTTGTCAATGCTTTGCGTATGTATTCTACGATTTCAAATAAAGATATTAATTTTTAATTTTATAATAAGATGATTATAGTTATACCAATGGCAGGGTTGTCTTCTAGATTTACAGAAGTTGGAATGAAACCTAAATATACATTGCCTATCAATGAAACTGAGAAAATGTTTGATTTTGCGTTGAAAAGTTTTGAACAATGGTTTGATTCTGCAAAATTTATAATTGTTGTTAAAGATGATGAAGCATTGTCATTTGTTAAAGAACGGTGTGATGGTCTTAATGTAAAAGACTATGAAATTCTGAATCTAGGACAGACTACAAGAGGACAAGCAGAGACAGCTTATTTAGGTTTATGCGAATATCACTGTAATGAATCTGATGAGACACTTATTGTGTTCAATAACGATTCACAACGACGCAACATAGAACTTCCTGATGATGATATTTGGGATACGTTGTTCGATGCTTTTTATGATGAAACTGCTAAACCAATCTGGTCGTTCTGTAGAGTTGATGACAATGGAAATGTAATCAAAACTGCAGAAAAAGAAAAAATATCTTATTGGTGTTCAACCGGATTGTATGTTTTTAGATCGGCGAAACTATTTAATGACGCATATGAAGAAGCTATAGAAGATTCTGAATATAATTTTTATATCGCACCATTGTATAATTACTTGAAAGGGATGACTAATAGATTAATGATATGTGACAAAAGTGATTTAGATGTTATAGGAACTCCTGAACAGTACAATGAATATATTAAAAACAAGAAATAATTTTATATATA
>OIWQ01003310.1_pt1 | contig 14753 bp, 7 predicted proteins | sample 1587571 | NCBI WGS metagenome assembly OIWQ01 (sample SAMEA3888910, study PRJEB22519) | human gut metagenome | biome: human gut; feature: human-associated habitat; material: faeces | place: Denmark | collected 2010 | reverse complement strand
TGTTTTAGAATTAATCCCCAAAACTTTTCGTATAGTTAATATGGTTGTTTTTAGTTCATCAATTTCTTCTTGAATCGACTTTTCTTGTTTGGAATAATATAATAGCGATAAGAGAAAAATCAACAGTAATAATAATGTAAAAAAAATAAATAAATAATTATATTTTTTTAATTTATCCAATGCCATAATTATCCCAATAGCTGAAATAATAGTAGGTATTCCATATGAAATAGCATTTTTTATTAGTGGTTTGTTCATAATATTCCCCAATCATCTGTAATAATATTACTATTATATACCAATAATTGACAGAATTCTATCAGAACATACGTTTATACAATTCAGGAGAGTGCCGGAACACTCCCCATAAAATTAGAATCGGTTTATGTCTTTGATGCTTTTTCCTGCAACTAAATCAACTGTAGCTGCTTGGAGAACCTTTTGTACCTTAGAATAGTCTTTAACCACCCCGATAAGAGCTTGTGCAAACTGATCTGGATTCTGGATACCATCTAACTTGATGTCACCAATAGATACACTCACATCACCACCACGGTTAGTAGTAGCAAATGTATTCATAGTCGGCATTGCATTTTGATAGAACTTCTCCGGGTTCTGCTTTGCAATATTCCACAGATTATCAGTCATCTCACGAGTGAATACAGTTGTACCACGAGTGATTGGAGTTAAGATACTACCATCGGAACGTCTGATAATTTCAGCACCTTCTTCTTGTGTCCAAGCTAAGTGATCGTAAGTTGCTTCCTTTAAACCATTCTTATAGCCAATTTGATTGCCTTTCACCCAACCATTACCGCCAGCACGTTTGCCTCTGATAATTGCCTGAATATGATATGGATAAGCACGACCATTTACGATTTTATCAATCTCAAAGTAATCTGGTTTAAATCTGTTGACATTGCCTGTTGGAGCAGTACCATAAGAATCATAATACCAATTACCTGTAGCATTAACTCTTGTTCCGACATTCGGTGATGCCTTTGGTGCTTGTGCAGTAGAAGAGTGATTGTTTGTATTTGCTTTCGGAGTTGCATGTGGTTTAGATGCTGTTGAACTAGAACCATTTGCAACACCATTTGGATTATTTGCAGTTGCTATATTCTTATTCGCCTCTGCTTGTGCAATTTGAAGCATCTTATCAATTGTGACTTGAATGCTATTGATTGCTGATTGCACAGTTGTAGCATAAGTGTCGAATTTACCTGTGAAACCAGAAATAACTGTTCCTGCATCGTTCCATATAGTCTTCATCTGATCGGATATTGTATATCCTACATCAGAAGTAACAGTAGTAATCGTATCACTGATAGAGGATTGATTTTCATTGACTACACCGATTAGCTCTTGAATAAGTATTTCGGTCTGCTCAAACTTCTCATCAATCTTATCGGAATACTCTTGATACAAGTCGTCAAGCATTTTCTCTTGATCTTCGATGTACTTGTCGTACTCTGTATCCTTTAAGTCCTTTTCAGCATCTTTGATGTCAGATTGTAACTGTTGTACTTTCTTTAAGGATTCCTCAGAGTTATCGTTCTCAAAAACAGATAATTGCTTCCTAAGACTTGCCAGATTTTCAGTTTTCTCACTGATTGTATTTTGGTATTCGTAAATCGACTTTTCGTTGTCCAGATATTCCTTTCGCTTGTCTATGAGTTCCTGCAATACTTCAAGCATTGCATCATATCCATCACGAGCAAGGTCAATCATGGATTTCTTTTCATCGTTAGCTGAAAGTATAACATCTCTCTGCGCCTTAATGAGTTCTTCTTTTCGATCAATCAAATCCTTATTCGCTGGATCTTTCGCAATGTCTGCTTCAATCTTCTTAATCTCACTAGCATATTTCTCAGCTTGTGACATGTAAATATTATACTTAGACGCATAATTACCAAGCTGTGCAAGACCTTCATTTGTAAGTCCTCGATTCAAGTGACCATCGGTTAGATTGTCCCTATCTTCGAGTAGACTTTGTACAAACTCAATTTCGTCTGCAATACCTGTGATTTTATCCTGAACGAGATCGAATAAATCCCAATCAGCTTGACGCATATTATTATAGAACTCTTGAATTGACTTGTTGGATTCTACAATAGAACCGTTGACTTCATCAATCTGCTGTTTGAGATCATTTAAGGCTTCTGAATCCTGTGAAACACTACTAGAATTAAGCATATTATTCAATTCAGAAACCATTTGATCTCTTTGCTGAACTAAGAGTTTGTTATTCTCATTCTCATTTTGAAGCATTGCTTCGTAGTATGATTTTGAGATAATACGACCTTTTGTTTCAGCATAGTCCACCATCTTATCAAGAATATCATTGGTATCCGTGAATACCTTCTCCATGTCCTCAAATTGAGTAACAATATTGTCGAATTTCTTTTGCGCTAGTTCGGAAAGAGATATATTGAGTTCTTGGATTTTGTCTTGTAGCTCTACAGCTTTTTCGTACCAATTCTGGTAATCCTGCACACGATTGTACAAATCTTCATCAGTGATATCCTCAATATTTATTTCTCCGTTACGAACCTTCCGTTTGTAATCTTCAGACAATGCAACGCTGTCTGCCTGTTGTAAATATCTCTTATATCCCTGTGTAGCCCATTCGATTTCGTCTGCTGTTTTAGCAATCTCATCATTTAGGGCGGTGGTACGAAGTGTCCAACCAGAGAATGTATTTTCCTCTGTTTTATTCAGACGAGCAATAGCTTCTTCACAACGATTGATTTTTACCTCAATCCAATCTATTGTCTCTAAAAACTCATCCGCTTTATCCTGTGTGCTTGAATCATTTGAACCACTTGAGCCACTTGAGTTAGAGCCTGAACCGCTTGAATTATGTCTATTCGTCCAATCGTTATTTGTTCCACCTATAATAGTAGTCTTTGAACCTGTTGATTTGCCATAGGCATGTGATAACAATGTACCATTAACAAATCCACCACCAATAAGTTTGCCACGAATACCACCAATACCGTTTAATAGCTTCTCGGTATCAATATGGTTGAATATTACGTCACCCTTCTTTAGATTCATAAATTCAGCACCACGCTTACCAATAAGCTGTGCCTGTCCATTACGAACTAATAATTCAGGTGCAACCTCTCCGACAAGAGCTTGTTGATCATATGCAATCTGTCCGTTACGGACACCTTTATTATAGGCGTTAGTACCGCTTGCTTTACCGAACATAACTGTTTTTCTTGTCTTGGTATTGCCATGAGAAGTCGTAGTAGTACCAGATGCACTTGCATTGACTTTGACATTAAAACTCTGACTATTTAAGATGCTTTGTAGATTTGCATGAAAGTTCTCCGACAGCTTCGCCTGTACCTTAATCTTTGCGGTCTGTTTACTTGCCTTAGATACTGCATTATTAAGTGCCTTATCATAAGCTGACGTATCAGCATCGACCTTAATACTTGTATCTGAATCCTTTAAGAAACTATCAGGATTGAGATTTGCTAACTGTTCCTTGAATTTATCCGTATCAATTTCAGCATCAATACCGATTTTTGTGAGTTCACCCTGATCCTGTAAATTCTGCAACTGTGTTGTTACATTTGCAAGATGTGTTTCAGCATCGGTCGTATCAATACCAAGTGTTTCTGCCTGTTCTAGCTGTTGTTTTGCAGATATATAAGATTGTAATACCGCTAATACAGTTTGAGAACCTTCTTCGACCTGTGATGCATCAATACCCATAATTGCAGGCTGTTCAAGTTCCTGTTTCTGTTTGAGTAATTGTGCAATAACTGTCTGTGCATCTTTCCAACTATCAGAACCAATTTCAAGCCCATCACGATACGTTTGTAGACTACTAATCTGCTTATTCAAACTATCAACATCTAAATCTGCACTAAAATCAATTTTAACACTTTGGTCTTTTTCAGAAATTCGCTTTGCAGCTTCTTCCGCTTCACTTTGCAAATCGGTTGTATCCGCTAAATGTGCATAAAATTCTATCTCTGGTTGAATTTCCCCGGCAACCGAATCATACTGTTTCCATAATTCCGTTGTATCGAATCCAGCTTTATCTAATTCTTCAATTGTCTTTTTATAATCGGCTAAATCTGTTCTTGCATCAACTGATTTCTGATCAATAGCATTTAAACCATCTACAATAGATTCCGACATGTTATCGAAATTAATATCAATACCTTCTGCTTCTGTCATAGCCAAGAATAAATCTACAACAGCAGAACGAGACATATCTACATCTTCACAGAATTGTTCCAGATTTTGTACGTCTATTTTGAATGTACCATCAGAATTTTTAGTAATTTGATCTGATAGTTGACTAGCATCATCCAAGAATGTATATAAACCAGAAATATCTTCGGTGAAATACTTTTCGGCACGAGTAAGATATTTATCCCATAATGCATCAGAATATTCCAATTCATCATTTGCCGAACCGATATATTCCATGAATGTTTTGAAATCATCTGTTCCCGTCCAACCATTTTCCCATGCTTTACGAGCCGAATCTAACTGTCCTTGAACATATTCGAAATTATCATTATTATCTGGTGTCTCTAGCGCACGTTTGTAATTACTCAATGCAGACAAAGATGCCATAATACTTTGCTCAAGCGCATCATACTGATTGATTTCTTCACCAAGTGCAGAGATATTATCTAAATGTGTAGATAAACTTTCAGACCATCCATCATTATCCTTCTTGAGATTACTAATTTCCTTGCGAAGTGCATCAATGCCCTTATTCTTCGCAGATGTAAGTTTCTTACGGACATTTGTATCTTTTATCTCTGTCTTAATAATATCATTGATAGCCTTTGCTTCTTTTTGGTATTCCTGAACTGCAAACGCTTCTTTTAACTGCGTATTGACAAGTGCTGCTTTACCTACATTTTCAGTATATTCAGCCATATGTTCATTATTGAGAACTACACCAGAATCGGTATACTGGATGACCTTAGATAAATCTCCATATGCAGTTTTTAATGATTCGATGGTTTCAGTAGATAAATAACCATTCTGTGACTGTTCCGACTGTGCAGACTTTGCCGCATCAAAGGCAGTAGCAGGATCAAATTCATATGTAGTATCGTATACACTCTTTTGTGTAAGATACTTCTTCATGGCTTCTTCACGAGTTTCAGATTCACTCATGATTCTATTCCATGTTTGAATTTCTGCTTCCGTATTAATCGAATTTTCTTCGGCAAACTGTAATAGTTTGTCTTTTGATTCTTTCATGACATCCATTGTCATAGGAATAGAGCCATCGGATTTTAATGTCTGGGCATACTTACTAACACCATCCATCAACATCTCATAGTTATCCAGATATTTTTGCATACCAAGATCGGATGCTGTTAAAGGTTTGCCAAGTGCGTCACCTAATACATCATTGATTTCTTGCACATATGCTTCGATACGATTCTTGGATTCTTCCAAACTAATATCATCATCACTGATTGTCAAAGCATCGGTAATAATCTGCTTGAATTGATCGCCTGTATCGGCATTTGCCATTGCTGATTGTAAAGGTACAAGAATATTTGTTTCAATAGCACTTTCTAATTCTTCACCGCTTAAACCACTAAAATCGTCACCTTGAAGAATATCTCCCCAATTCAAACCACTCACAATACTGCTAAGAGCAGATTGCATTTCGTCATTGCCCGTCATTGCAAGGTATGAACCAGAAGAGTTCTGCATCCACATATTGACATATGATGCAAATTCAGCGTTGCTTGTGGATAACTGAGATTCAGCAGAACGCATTTCGGTATTTGCTGTACTAATTATTCCTGCATAATACTGTCTAATCTGTTCCTGTGTTTCCTTAGATAACTTTGCGAAATTGTACTCTGTTGCAGAAGTACCATCTTGACTAATAATAGCATCGGCAATATCAATATTCGCTTTTTCCATATCGGCAAGAAAATCTGCATAATACGTCTGTTTCTCTAATTCAGATTCAAAATTAGAAGCTGGCTTATTATTTGAAACACTTTCGTTGAAATTATCCAACGCTTTCTGGTACTTCTCGATCTTCTCTGTTTGAGTGTCGATAGTATCATTTTGTCCTTTTGCTTCCTTACCGAACACTTTAGATTGATTCTCAAAATATGTGTCGATATTTTTATTTATTTCCTGCTGAGCTAACTGTTGCTCAATTTCAAGAAGATCCTTTAATTTACCTGTAATACCATCTACATTACCTTGTAGATCAAGGATAGCATTGCCATTATCATCATATCCCTTTGTGAGTTGTGGGAATACTTCGGCAAGCTGATTTGAAACGTCAAGAAATTCTTTGTATTCATCATCGGATAAGCTGATATTTTTACCTGTAAGCTGATTTACTCCCTGTGCGAGTTCTGCATACTTTTTACCAGCTTGATCAACTGTATCTGCATTTTGTTTGATTTCAGATTGCAGCGATTTGATTTTGCTTTGTGCGTCTTGTGCTTTTTCAGACATTTTTTCTAAAGCTTCAGCTTCATATTTATCACGATTAAGCACATATTTGTCTAGGGCTTTAAAACCTGCTCCAACTAATTTTGTTACTCCTGTAATAAGCATCATCCATCCAACAGAAGATACAGCCTTCATTGCAAAGGACAATGCTTTGGTTTTCGTTGCTGCAATAGCAGCACTTCGACCAGATGATTGTAAAAATGACTCATATCCCTTTAACGCTTCGGCAGAAGTGTTATAGACCGTTCCTGATTCAGCAGTTGTTTGTAGGAATTTCTTAAATGATTCATCGGCTATACCCGAATTGTTTGCAAGTTCTAAAAATGATAACTGCATTGTATCGAATGAACGATCATCTTTAATTGCATTAAAGAAATCTGAAACATTCTGAGATAATTCAGGTATTTCTTTTTTGAAATTTTCAAACCATTTTATTTGACCAGAATCTTTATCATAGCTTACCCATACATTGTATAAGATTCAAAATTATGTTATAATTTATACATTCTTCTAAAATATATAATCAAATTGGAGGTTAAAATTAATGGCTTTAATCAATTGTCCTGAATGTGGAAAAGAAATATCTGATCGAGCTGAAAAGTGTATTAACTGTGGTTTCCCTTTAACACCTGTTGCAACTATTAACGATCAATCTTTTGAAATATCATGGTTAAAATCTAATGAAATTTCGCAAATAGAAAAAATAAAAATTATACGAGAAAAAACACATATTGGTCTAAAAGAAGCTATTGATTTTATTAATGAATACAAGCCTGATGATACAGTTAATAAACAACAAATACAGCGACAAGAGACATTAAAACCTCATTGTCCTACCTGTGGTTCAACTGATATACAAAAAATATCAGGAACTAAACGGTGGCTTTCTACTGGATTGTTTGGTTTGGCAAGTAGTGATATTGGTAAAAGTATGTGTTGTAAAAAGTGTGGGTATAAATGGTAGAATAATGGGAGAGATTTCGCAATGCTTACAAAAGATCAAGAAAAGATATTACGTTGGCTGCTGTCTCTGAAAACAGATATTCAAAATACTATCACAATAAGTAATTCAATGACAGAATACCCAAATGGATATACCGATAAACAGATTATCAAGAAATTGAATGAATTTGAAAACCTCGGATTCATAACAATCAAATGGTATAGTCCAAATCATAACAATCTCAATTATGCCGTTGATGTGACCGTATTAAAAGATAGTATTAACTATTTTGCTGATAAGAAAAAGAATAGAACTTCTAATAAAAGAGATTGGATAAAAACTTATATTCCAATAACAATTTCATTTATAGCGTTACTGAAATCATTTGATACTGAAATTATTTGGCTATGGAAGCAATTAATGCAATTATTGAAATGACAACAGGAGTCCAAAACATCAATTTAGGGTGTCTATCAGCAAATTGATTCATGGGAATAATTATTTTATCATATATAAAATCTATTTTAATCACGACCTTTCTGTGGTTATACTTGGAAACCGAATAATTGGTAGAATCTAACAAAACAAATGTTCAATCTATTATTCCCTTGTATATAATAGTAAAATATGATTGTAAATTTATTATTTATACAAGGGAGGATTTTATTATGTACACATTCAAAATTACAAACAAAGATGGTAAAACCCAAGACTACAACCATATTAACAAAGTTTATTATGGTCACAAGGGAATATCGGAGTATAATCTTGAAGGTGAGAATATATTTGATCACCAATATTCTACAGGATATGATTTGCATTTATATTCTGAGAATAATGCGTTTACCATCTCTAAGTCAGAAATTGCAATTATAGAAGTTATAAAAGAAGATTAATTGTTATATCCGAATTCAATCGCCACTTCTGGATTGAGTTCGGATATTTTATTTAAATTAAATGTTTTAATTTGTTCAATAATAGGTTTTAGTTCTTCTATGTTATTAATTTTAATTTTAATATTTAATTTTGTCACTGTTTTCACCTCATTTCATATAATTTTGGTTATTCCGCACAATCAATAGATATAAGAAAAGAGTAGCCAACAGACTACTCTTCGTAAAGGATATTTATAAATCTTTAATCAAATTCTTCCAATAATTATATCTTGCAGATACATTCTCTGGATTAGATGTGCCATTTTGAACGAATAATTTGTATTCTTCGTTTTCATCATAGTGTTCAATAAAATCAATTACAATATCGACAAACCGACTAAACGATTTTTTATCTCTAGTAATTCTATATGCAGAATAGAGTACCATAGGAATAGAAGTTGCAGGCAAATCATCAATCGTTTCAAAAGCATTTTTCATTCTATTCAATGCTTCTTCTAAAGTGTTCATTTTTTCAATATATTCATCTCCATGTTCTGCAACAAAATTATTCATATCTTTTGATCTGAATGAAGTAAAATCATTTTCTTGATTTGTTGCAATTAACATAAGTGTCTGGATAATCCAATCACGAGTTGATCCATTTTTCTTTTGTGCTTTAGAAGAAATCATGCTAATAAATTCATTATTTGCCAATTGAGATACTTTAGCATTAAATTCATTAGAGCCATACACCACTCGTAATTGTTTTGGATTCAATGGTTTCCCTGAATTTTGTCTTCTAAACATCTCTCTAACATCTTCATCAGTATAATCAGAGATTTCGTAAATTTGTATTTCAGCATCAAGTAATGCACCCTGAGTTGCCTCATCTAGTTTGGTATATTTCTTTTTACTAATATCTTTTTCTTCGCCATTAATCATAACAGGTAAGAGATTGGCTGGTAAAGCAAATTTATCATTAATAAAATCACGCAAAGTTGACAATCTCTGAACTCCATCGATAACAGCATATACTCCATTATCTTCTACAGCATACGTAGGATTAACTGGATATTGACGTAAAATTGAATCAATTAAAAATCCCTTTTGTTGTGTGTTCCATTGACCTTCATCTCTTTGAAGTTTATGTGTTAATACAATTCCACCATTCCCTAATTTACTTACAATTGACGAAATTGTTTTTGTACGACATGTTGATTTCATGAAATACCTCCTAATTTTTAATTATATATGATATTTACCATATATGGATTAAAAAATCAAGAAATATTATAATCTGGAATACAAATATACGAAAAACGCACCTTTGACGAACGTATATTCTCTATATTTAATTGTCAAAATATGGTACAATAATACCAAGCTGATTGTATATGAGCCATCGTATCTCATATCATCGCACGACATGAAGCTTGGTATCATTTTCTTATATATACCATACGAAGTACCAATTTATAGTTTGGTACGAACTATGGAAATAAATATTCAGCCCTTTCTGGGCAATAATACAAATTTCCCAACTTTACGCTATACTATAAAGAAGGGAGGGTAGAATTGTTAGTAGTTTTAACACAATTATTTAAAGTCTTAGGTTGTACAGGATTATGTTATTTTGGATATTTGGTTCTCAAATTAGTAGTAACGATACTGATTTGCAAAAATCCAAAACTCAGTGATGAGAAAGTAAAATACATAACCCGTATGATTTCTAAAGACAAACATCAATCTAAATAATTTTATTCTTTTGTATCAGCCATTTGTATTTATTTCCTTTCAATCCCGTGGGAGTCCATCTTTGCGATGGCTTCCACTTTATTATTCTCTGTTTTATATATCAAATTAATTTATTTTATTTTATTATCGTTTTTAGAAGTCGCCTAATAAAACGAGCATAATTACTCACTATTTTCTACACATCGCATAGCTACGATTGACTTTTTCTTATGACACTCAATCATAAGTTGTGGACTCTACATTGATGAATATTTTATCCACCCACTCTGGGAGTCTCTGGGAGTGACACTTGCTCAATAAAAGAGTAGTACGTCTCTCTGCTGATTGGGTTCTCATGCTAAATTACGAGTTACATGAGCCGTTCCAGTCCTTGTACGAACGTTCCCGTTTCGTAAACCACGGAGTCACCCACGGTTATATAAAGTGTTTTTCCAAAGCCCTCTTACTTGCAAAATGCAAGTTCGTTCCTGTTTTATCTATGGTTCTTTAGCCATAGCAGTAGGACTTATCTGAACCGAGTAAGCATTTGTGTATAATGTAATCTTACGATTAATCCAGACTACCTTCACCTAATTTAGATATACCCAATGATGATATTGTACCTAAAATTGTAGGCAAGGCTCCCATAGTATCAACAAAACCAGTTCCTAATTTGACAATATTGGTTAAGAAATCTATACCGACTTTTAGCGAATCTGAATTAATTGCAGTCGCCCAAAATTCTTGAACTCTATTTTGTAACTTTGCAATTTTTCCTTCAATACTATCTAAATATTTATCTAACTCTTTTGTTGCTGATCCTGATGCCTCTTCTGAGGACTTCTTAACAGCTTCAAGTTGTGCCGGATCTTGCAGTATCGCTGAAGCAATGTTTGAGCGATTTTTACCTGCTAATTCTTCAATTAAAGCTGTGGCATGATTTGTTCCCAGCTTTTTATCTTGTTCCTGAATCTCTTTGTAAACTTTGGCGATTCCAAGAAGAATTTCATAGGTATTTTTATAATTTCCATTATTATCAAGAATATCAAAACCTTGATAATTGTTCGAAGCTACGGCAGTATAATCTTTGATTATCTGTTGTTTCTTTGAATTCGTTGCTTTTACGAAAGCATCTACTTCCTCATTCATTGCAGAAAGTTCTTCTTCGGCTTCTTCTGTACCAACCAGTCTAAGAGAAATTGTGCGTAAACCTGCTGAAACACTATCTGCATCCTGAATTGTTGCATTCGCTGTAGTTACTAAACTTGCAGCCTCATCAATTGTATTCCCCATAAGTGAGAGAGTAGCTGCTGATTTTTGCAGGGCAGTGGCTAATTCATCTGTTGATATTGCATAATTATTACCCACTTCATTAAGCTTATCGACGATAGTCATTTTGTCTAAGTCTTTATACGCTTGTCCCATAGCAACAAGTGACTTAGTAGCATCTTCAATATTATCAAATTCGGATACATTTAAGAGTATATTTGCAGTTTTTGCACTGTTCGCAGCTTCATCAAGTGACTCACCTAATCGCATGTAGTCTGCCGTACTTGCTTGAATTTGTTTTGCTGTTGTTCCAACGTCATCAGCGGTATCAAAAGTAGCAGCTTGATAATTTTTTAAACTTTGTAAAGATTCATCAGATACTTTTCTCATTTCTGTAAGAGCTGTATTAAGTTCTTTTACAGTGCTAACTCCTCGTTTTACCCCGTTAATAACATCATAAAAACTAAACATACCAGCTACTTGGGCAACCATTTGATGTAATCTACTTGTCTTAAATATATCCCACAAACTCTTGCCAGCTCTACCTGCTTGTTCTTCGGCATTCACAATATCGAGAATTTTTCCGTGAATAACGCCTAAACTTGCGGATGGATCACCAGATTTAATTTGATTATAATAATCTCTGATTTCAGCTTTTGCTTTTTCGGACATATTAGAATTTTCACGAAGAATTTGAGAAATTTTATTTAATTCTTTTTCGCCAGCTAATTGATCGTATCCTTTTTGGGCGGCTGTCATATTTTGGACAGCAGATATAGCTTGTTTTAACTCAGATTCATATTGATCCAATAAATCTATATCTTTAGATGTAATCAATTCATGAGTACCGACATCTTGTAATGCCGCTTGATAGGTTTTAAGAGCTTCTGATACGGTATTAACATTCTTAATATACTCATTGCTTGCCCAACCACCATCGTTAAATTTCTTTAAGGTATCACTATATTTATCGGATTTTCCTCGATATGTAGAAAGTTTTTCAAGTCCATTTCCAACTTTTTGTTGGTTTGTTTCTTGTAATTTTTTCTCAATTTTATCGAGTTGATCATACAAGCTATTCAAAGAACTTTCAGATTTAGTAACCTGTGACTCAGATAAAATAGGTTGTTTCTGTAGTTGAGAAATCTTTTCTTCGAGCTGCGTCATCTTTTGGAGATCACCATCTTCAGCCATACCACTAGAAACACGTTTTGCAACTTCAGAATATTGTCTAATCGTTTCAGTTAATTTATTATAAGCTATTTGATTCTGTTCTTTTTGATAGGCTTGTTCTTCACGTTGAAATTCTTGATATTTTTTCTGATTAGCTTTAGATTGAGCTTCGATTTCAGCGGTGATTTGTTTCTGAACTTCTAATTCTTCCTTGGATTGATTAGTAAATTTTTGTGTATCAATATGACTTGTCCAAGCAGTAGCATTACCATCTTTGTCCTTGCTATAAGAAGTAGTATAAGTACGCATATTACCACTGTTATCACTAACTTTCATTTGCGTTTTAACAAGTTTATCTTGCGAATCATAAAAATCTGTAACTTCTTTTACAAATGATGTTGATGTATTAATAGAAGCTATAATTTCAGCTTGTAATGATTTCAAAGCCTGTTCTAATTCAGTTCTACTTGATACTTTAATTTCATTATCATGATTACCGACATCAACAGCAGGAATTCCATTATCAACTCTTTTGTATTTTCTAACATTGGCAGATTCTGCATTTTCGGAATGTCCGTTTGATATATTCGATTCAACCTGCGGAGTAGAAGCAGAAGTGCTCTTTATTTTTACTAACTCAGCTTCAAGTTCTTTGACACGATTGGTAAGATCCGTAACTTCTTGAACAGAAGCAGTAACATCTAAACCACCATTAAAAGCATTAGCGAAATTCTTCGCAGAATTAGAAATGTCATCAAGTTTACCTGCAATATTTCCTAACTGAGCAATTACCTCTGTAAGCTCAGTCTTCCCAAAAATATTCTCTAATGGGTTTGTATCTGTTGCGGCTTTCATTTCATTGAAAGTTTTTGTTACTTGTTCCATAGCAGATGATGCTTGAGTCCAATATGCCTTATCTGTATCAGATTTTAAAACATCTTGTCCGTTGAACACTTGTTTTGCTTCATTACGCATATTTTCAATAAATTTTATATATGCTTGAAGTTTACTCATTGAAGTATCATATTGATTTATATCAAAGTCAAAAAACTTATCTGTAATTATCTGACCACCAACACCAGACATCTTAATATGATCGAACAATCTCTGATATGCTTGTAGCGCATTTGATATCTTAGCTTGTGCCTTCGATTCCATTTCTGTATCAGAACCAAAATCTATATTCATATTAAGTCCAATGCCTTTTACACTTGAACTTAACTTGTTGATTGCTGATTCAATATTATTTATTGTTTTTAGCAATGGCGTTAATTCATCACCATCACCGACATCAGATAGAGTAGATTTAATATCTTTAATTGATGTAGACATTCTACCTGATACTTCAGATACAAAATGATTAGATAATGTTGTAAGCGATGTGTTAATTGATTTAATATCATTGACTAATTCAGTTCCATCATTCATTGATGAGAATGCTTTGCCAATATTACTAATATCCTTGGTAACAGAAGATAATTGAGCAGACAAGTTTTCAAACTGCTTGAAATTATTTGTCCCCTTACCGATTGAATCGAGCATTGTATCCAATTTATGGATAGCACTTTCTAACGTTTTTGTATCTAAATCTAATTTAATTTTTCTATCTTCTTTTGTAACTTGATCAATAGAATTCTCTGCATTCAATAATTGTTTCCGCAGATCTTCTATATCGAGTTCAATTTTCGCCTTCCAGCTTGCAACGCCTGACATATATACCTCCTAACTAACTAAATAATTTCTTTGCTTTATCATCTATAATTTTCTGAACACGTCCTCCGAAGCCACTTTCAAAATCTTTGCTAATAATATGAAAAGGAGGTATACTTTGATACATCATCCAACGACCATGACCATGCTCCCCGTTCATAAACATAAAATCAAAAGCTTTACTAGCATCCAATATTTGATCAAACCATCCAGCATAATCCATCATCGAACTAGAATCAACTTGCATAATTAGAAGATTACCATTCACAATTGTTTTTGCGGATTGAAACACATTCATAAAATTGTTTGTCCTTGAATAAAAAGCTGGTGTATAATCGCTATACCAACTGATCAATGAATCATAAACCGACTCTTTAAATAATTGATGAATTTCTGGTGCTGCTATCCTCGTTAACTGATGTTCTTTTTGTCTAACATCCTTTAGAACAATCTTTGTGAAATCACCTTTTGCCAATTTCATCACCTCCAAAAATTTCACTATTTTTACACTAAAATAGGAGGGTAGTATTACCACTCTCCATAAGAAAAGCCCTATGCTTTTGACGGACATA
>OIWQ01003306.1_pt1 | contig 14763 bp, 8 predicted proteins | sample 1587571 | NCBI WGS metagenome assembly OIWQ01 (sample SAMEA3888910, study PRJEB22519) | human gut metagenome | biome: human gut; feature: human-associated habitat; material: faeces | place: Denmark | collected 2010 | reverse complement strand
CCGGGGTGTCTTTCATGCAGCTTGAGGAAACTCAATATTCATCTTCGTTGAAGAAATTTATCCGTATTGATTATCAATATATTATATCATAACCAATGAAATTTGCGCAAACAAACCGCACCGTCTGAGACGGTCTGAGGCGATGGGAGGAAAGACGGAACACACAAATTGTGTAGATAAATTAATAGCAAGGTCTGATAAAATAGTAATAATGTTAATTACCATTAAGTAATTATCGATGCATAACACTTCAAAATGCTATCATCACATTGACGCTAATATTTCATTTCGCTTTTGTACAAAAGGTTCGTAGAAATTTTTTCCTAGTAGTCTAAACACAATATCATAATCGTTATGTGCGGTCACAGCGTGTTTTTTGGTATTTACTTCAAAGTCATATATTTTCTGTAATGCCTCGTCCAATGACGCATAATAAAAATTATTATAGTTTTGCATTCTCTTATTGGGTTTGAATGGGGGGAGAATATTTCCATTTAGTTTACCTTCCATAAGCACGCACTTGCAATTGCACTTTGTCAAATGGGCTGCTCCATTTTTATCCTTATACACCCAAATATTATCATCCAATTGAATTTGATACTTCGCGAAATACGACTTGTCTGCCGTTTCGTAACGTATTTCAACTATATTATTTCGTCCTATCAGAATACGGCATCTCTTATTAAGATTTTCTATCTGACTATATAAGCCTTTAATCGCCTCTTCAACAGCAACGAGTTCATTACGATACACTTGAGCCTCTTCTTCATAATGAGACAATGGGTGTATTAATGGATGCAGGTACGACTTTATAGTCATAATTTTGACCATATCTTCACCTGTTTTAACAAACAAATCAATCAATGCCCCAATGTGTTTCGTTAGCTTATAACCAGGAATTAGTGAATAGTCATCACTCATAAATAATTCTTTTGGTAAATACTTCTCGCTAATCAATTCCTCTAACGCTTTTCTGAAATAATTGGCGGCAGCAGGTAAATCAACGGGGCGTTGACCATGCAGATATTCTTTAGCTCTATTGTATGCAGATGTTCCCACTGTCATAATAGGGACAAAAAATGATAGGCCATTATCAGTTTTTGGTAGAGAATATAGGTTAATAAATTTCCATCTGTTCCCATGGTGATTAGTAAGGAAATTCCTAGCTAGGCAATACCATGACCGATCATACGTTGCCATAATAATCTGGAAATCCTTAAACTCATGTTCCAATATATCCAATATGGCCCATCTATTCGATGAGTCAATACCTATAAAAATATCATCCAAGAACATCAAATGCAATTCCTTGCCAGGATTTGCCTTCAGAGCTGCTAGATAAAGACAAATAGCGATTGCAGATAGTCTTGCTTCGTTCAGCCCTTCCGTAAAACCTTTGATTGAAGAACTTCCAATTGAAATTTTTAATCTTAGGTCTTGTTCTATTTTCCATGCACCTTTCCCTTTAGTCCCGTAATCAAAAGACATAGATTTTAAGTCATAATCTATATGTAGCGCAAAATTGTTAAAATAATGTACCAAATAATTGTTTACCTCTTTAAACAAACTATCCAAGACAGACCTTAAGACCTTTTCAAATTTAACAAGTTTTTGGAGTCCTCGTTGATGTCTTACTTCATTGCGATTATATACATTGAATATATCTTGCTTGATTTGTTTCCATTCCAACGCTAAAGAACTATTTAATCCTTGGGCTGAGGCAACATGATCTTTTAATAGATGTTCAATAAAGAAATTAAACAGATTAGGGTTGTCATCTTCATACAAGTATACTTTCAGTAGGTCTTTGTAATTTAGAAAACCTTTTGTCAATGCTAATGACTTCAGAAATGCAGTACCTGCCACACTTGTATTGTCAACACCTTCTGCGTATCTATATTTCACAATATTATCAACTTCTCCCGTTATATCATTGTAATCACCTATGGTTAGAATTACTTCACCGGCAACTCCAGCAGGTTTATAACGGTTGGTAGTATAACTTACATGTGAATAGAAACTCTGAATAAAATCATTCAACGACTTATATAATGACGTCTTTCCACTACCATTTTCACCATACAATAGTACATTCTCTCCTTTCTCCATTGAGAATGTCAATCGGTCATAGTAAGCTCGTGAATTTTCTATCTCAATTTTTGTAATCTTTTTCATTTTTCTTCAAGAGAACCTTTTACACCTTTAGCTGCTATCAACTCTTCCATCAAACCACCACGTTCATGTATAATATGATTATATGACTTTGAAATGAATTCTTCCTTGTTTTGGTCGGGTACATCTTCTAATGCCATAGCACTATTTATCAGCCTAACATTCTGATAATTAAATAACTTCTGATTGATAACTTCCTCGACCATATAGTCTAGCACATTTACAAAAAAGCTACTCTGAATGTATTCAGGTGTTTTTGTATAATTCATCATTTTATCAAATACTTTCTGGATAGATAGAGGCACATATGGTATCATGATATCCTTTAGGCTCACCACAGAAACATTCCGACTACGAAAATCATATTCCCTATATACATAGCTACTTTGCAACATAGCAGCTATATAACTCTGACAAAATCCTAAACGGTTAATATGACAACCATAATATGCTTCAACATTTTCAGGACGTTCATACCTTATTTGAATCTGATCTTTGATCTTATTATCACGTTTTACATAAAAATCCACTTCCGCTGAATTCTTGAGACTATCTCCGTCAAAAGCAATAAAATCCATAATATCACCAAGACGAATTTTTACGACCTCTAAATCTTCGTTATTCTTATATTGCGTACGGAAATCATCCACCATCTTGATAAAATCTGTCCTCTTAATATCAGACGACATTGCCTTGAAAAGTTCTTTTGTTTTTACTATTATCTCCTTTTGTTTCTTGCAAAAATTTTCCCGGTCTAGTCCATTAAAAAAATACCACAGTGCATAAAAACTTTGTTGGGTACGTCTATTGTTCTCTATTCCCAACAACATGTCGAGATTTTTGCTTAGTGTTTTTTCAGAACTATCACCTTCATCCGACAACAGCAATTTCAAATTACGAACAAAAGTAAATTCCAAATCATTTACAGCAGCAACAAATGCATCTTTCTTTTTAGTATTTTCTAGAACTTTTGATATGTCTCCTTTTGAACGCAGGCGAATAGCAATACGTCCCCCTATCTTATAAATATCAAGCGGTCCATTTTCCGTTAGATCACATCCGTTCTGCTTAAGATAGTTAAAGTATGAAAGCACCGAATAATTGTTTTCATTCTCCATGCGCGTACTTGTTTTACGCATAAAAAACCAACTTGCGTTATTTCGATACGACGACTTAATTGTATTAATCAAGTCTCTATCCAAGTACGAGTTCCACATTTCAAATGTATCGTCCTTAATCGGATATGGCTTGTTATTCAGACGAATAAATAAGTCTAAAGGTTCGAAATCGGGATTATTCTTTTCGTTTATTTCTATCACCCATAGGTCAAAGCTGGTAATTTTATCTTGTAAATCTTCATCTAATTGAGCAAAACATTTACCATTCAGATCTGTTAAAATACTGTCTTTCAACAATAGGGCAAAGCCATCTTTATTCGATTTTACCATCTGCCCTTCTTCGTTTAGATATTTCCTGCCCAAAAAGGCCAAAATACTCAGAATTCGCTGTTGGCCGTCTATAACCTCGCTTATGCCATCCTTGCTTTTAAATATAAAAATGGGGGGCAGTTTTATGCCTAATAATAGACTTTCAATAATTTCGGATGATTTTTTCCTATTGATTACCTCCTCTCGCTGGTAAGGAGGACGTACAAGAAAACGACTGCGAGCCATAAGCCGGCAGATGTCATCGATAGTATATGTAGTAGGTTCAGGTTTATTGATACGAAGCTCCTGATAGTTAGTTGTTCCACCGTGTTTAACCTGATTTAGTTCATAGTTCTTATGTTTAAATTGTTCATTGGTTTCAATATATAGATTTTTATTGATGCCATAAACCTTTTCAATATAACAGGCCATTACGTTATATCTGTCAATAATCTGCTGTGAGAATGAACTTCTCACCATCGCAAAAGCACGTAAGTTATTTAAAATGTGCTTGGAAAACTCTGTTAATTCAGTTGAGTTCTTTTTAGGTAATTGTATGGCATTGTCTTCCAATATGGAAAATGCCCAAAATAGAACTTCAGACATAAGTCTATTATATGGCATTTCCTTATTGTCTACGGCCATTCGTATCTCATCAAGAATATCAAGTTTCTTCTTGAATGAAACGAACAAGTCTTCAAACTGATCAGATCTTATCTGCGAGGACAATAAATCATAGTACTTATCGGTAATCTTTTGCTTGGCCTTTGAATAGTATTTGATAGGTATCTTATGGATAACGAGTAACTGACGTATCTTCTGAAGTAACACCTCCACTTTTTTGTCTTCATACTTAAAGAGCCTGTCAAATTGTTCGTGCAATTTCAGATCCTTTAACTTCTCCTTAAAGAAGAGATTCAGATCATCATCAAAATAAATAGCTTTATCTATCTCAAGATTTTTTAATGGAGTAATACCTGAATTGTAACGTTTAAATATCTCTTGTTTAACGGAATCTTCATCCAATTGTGTCAACCCATCATACGAGGCAAAACTGAACTCAATCACACGCAACTTAGTATCAAGAAAATCGTTCTTGAGCTGCTCTGGCAATGAACCGAACGTCTTCTTGTCAATATTCAACACGTCTAGCTTCTTTAGACCAGCTTTACTTAAACGGAGTTCGCCATTTAAGAATTTTAAAATGGTTTCGTAGCGTTGTCTTCCATCTATGATTTCTGCACCTTTTTTATTGCGAAAGAAAATGAGTGGCGGAATCTCTGTACCGATCAGAATACTTTCCAAAAAGTATGTAGCCTTCTCTCCATCCCACACATAATTACGCTGGTAAGGTGGAGCATACTGCGTTTTTTTTACTTTATCTTCATTGAATAGACTATCTATCGTAACTACTTTAGAGTCTTTTGCCAGCCTGTTTACAAATATTTCCGTTAAGTTCATATTCTCTTTTTCTATAAATTAATACGTCTAGTAAATGCAAAAACAGTAGTTAAACCCCTGATTGTTACTCAATATAATATGCATTTACTTAATCTATTATTTTCGGTTCAGGATCCCAATAGGACAAAGATATTCATATGCTTCGTGCCACTTGGCTATTTCTAGAATGCTCAAACTTAACGAGATGCATTTGGGACGGATTGATCTCGTTCCTAATATGCTATCAATAGCGCTCCAAAGAAAATAACGTACCTTTCGTCCCATACTGAAAAAATGTTTAAAATTTAACAACAGGGGTCCTATACTCACGAACTCTTGTAAAGGTATGAAATTTGTCGAAACAAATCCTGGTTTCCTTAAAAAAATATTTTTGAGATCTAACCCTCGATTTTGAGAAAAAAACGTAATTTATCCAAACAAACCGCAACATCTGAAGCGGACTGGGCAATGGAAGGCAATAGTGGATAAACAAATACTTTTGTATTCAATTAGGCAATTATAGTATATATTAGAAGTCTCATATAATTCTAGGCTATATTTAATATAACTTTTGGGCTGAGTAGTACTCTATATTTCTGTAATTATCAGTATATAAAATAGCAATGGCAATATGACACAATAAAGTTCTCGCAAAAATTAAATATCACATAATATTAAATATTCAGAGTAGGTACCAAATATTGAGGATAATCATTTAAATGAGACTTCCAACAGCAAATAGTTTTTTGATTCTGTTGATGGGCTAATTGCGACAAAAATGATTTAACTGCTCTCTCTTGATTCCGAGTAACCCATGGGTCTAGAACTATTTCATCAATCAAATCATACCAATTGTCTATTTTTCTTCCAATTATATTATCTTGATGCCTAGAACAAAATTCGCTATCAACTTGCATAATAAGTCGAACTTCTTGTTCTTGTTGATATGGCATCCTTTTTTGCAAAAGAAACAAAACCTGTTGTAAACCGGTTTGGTCCATTAACTGAGTAGGATTTGTTATCGTAAACTTTTCAATAGCTTCACTATCAAGATATTCTACTTTACCGATAAAGTATGTCATTATATTGAATGTGTTTTCCACAAGATTGTTTGAAGAATAAAACATTGCCCCCAAAAGTTTCCGTGGTGTAGATCTCACTTTCACCCAAATCTCGCCATTGTCATCATCGTTTATATTGTCATAGCAGCTGTTGGTATGTTGTTTATTAACTTGCCATTGTAATGACGATTCTTCGATAATAGTCCAGCATTGGGCATAATATTGATCCGCAAGGTTTGATATTTCAATATCCATGTCACTTTTTATACTATGGACTCTATCACACTTAAAGATGAATTGCTCAAACTTATCTTGCCATAAACATGGACGTACCAATATCCATTCATGCATAGGTTCGGAATAAAACTGTTGTAAATATTCCCATTTCATATAACGATATATAGGAGTATCTATATCAATATTAATAGAGTTAACCCATATCTCCTTCTCTTTTCCATCGGCAGAAGATACAGGATTGCCACCTGATTCTATAATATATCTATGTCTTTCGTTTGCATCAAATGGATTCATGTTTTTTATTCTCCAATATTGAATTAATGTTCTTATTATCAATAATATAATGACGAGACTTCATGAATTGACATCGTAGAGTTCCCGTAAAATTATGGAAACTTGATTGTCTTTATTACAATCTAAGATTCTTTAATACAGGAAAGGATGTAGCTATTCGAAATAATAGAACATTCTTTTAATTTAATTTCATTTCTCTTCGCATCTGCTTCACGTTCATCACCGGTATACAACTTATTTGACAGTTGTGAAAATTCTGTGTTATATTGTGGATTTGCAAGGATTTCCTCTTGTATATTATTGTATAAGTTTATTAGATTACAAAGATAGTGAAACCAATCGGCACATCGAATATAATTCGCTATATTTGCGCTATTCAATCAAGGCATAATATGAAATTAAATAGGATAAAAGCCGTTCTGGCAGAGAAAGGTATCTCTCAGACATGGCTGGCAAAGCAGCTTAACAAGAGTTTCAGTATGGTTAATGCCTATGCCTGCAATAGGATCCAACCAAACCTTGAGACCCTTCAGCAAATAGCTGTCATCCTGCAAGTTGACTTGAAAGACCTAATCACAGACAAAGAAGAACGATAGTAGAATTATGAAAGATATATTATCATACGAATCCGACATTTGGTCGTGCGCCGATTTACTCATATCATCGGGAATCAAGCAAAGCAAATTTCCTGATTACATGATGCCATTCTTCGCTCTCATCATGCTCGAAGGGCGTATGCGAAATGAAATGGCAGATATTGAAGCCTCCGAGGGCCTGACCCGCGAGAACAACCTGCAGGAATTTATCGAAGCGTTCCGAGACCGTGAGTGTGGATATAACGACTACATTGTTCGCGAAGGCAAAACACTGTCCACCATTTGCAATAACGACAAGACATTTGAGCAGGATTTCCGAAGCTATCTGGCAGGCTTTGACGGAACACTCAAAGAATTGCTCGGCATCGAGCGTGGTACGGACGACAGCAAATACCTCAATCTGGACGGCATGGTTGCCGAGTTGCGGAAGAAAGGTATTCTGATGCAGTATATCACCCAATGGTCTCAAATAGATCTTTCTCACTACAACAACTCGGAAATAACCACTCTCGAAGAGCATATCAAACGCAAATGGGCCGACATATCGGCAGAAACGGCCGGAGAGCAGTACACCCCGGAAGATATTATTTCGCTGATTGCCGAAATCGTTGCGGCGAAGATCGACATCTCCACCGATGATTTTGTACATATCTACGACCCGACATGCGGTGGAGCTAATTTGTTGTTCGGCGTTGTGGACCGTCTGCGCGATAAGGCCGGCTACAAATATATAGCTGCTCACGGTTGCGACTGGAACGATGCGCTATACGCTTTGGCGAAGATCGAATCGTTGTTCCGCGAGAATACCGAAATCAAATATGGCAATACCCTAACTTCTCTGCCGTTCAAGGGCAAAGAGTTTGACGTCGTTGTTGCCAATCCTCCCTACGGAATTCCGTGGAAAGGCTACGAGAAAGAGATTCGGAACGACCAAACCGGACAGTTTTCATTCCTGCCTACGGTAAGCGACGGGCAATTGCTCTTCTTGCAGCATAACGCATGGCACCTGCACGAGAACAAAGGTATTGTCGTAGAAGTAAACAACGGCTCGTCGCTGTTCAGCGGCGATGCCGGCAGTGGCGAGAGCAATATCCGCAAATATCTTTTCGACAACGATTGGGTCGAGGCCATTATCCAAATGCCGTCTGACGAGTTCTTCAATACAGGTATAGTCACCTATTTGTGGATTCTCAACAAGAACAAACCGGCCGAGCGAAAAGACAAGGTAATCCTTATCAACGCAGCCGATCTTTGGCAGCCGTTGAAGAAAAACAAGGGTTCGAAACGCAAGGAGATGAACCCCGAGCATCGTGCAGCCATTGTCCGAGCGCTGGTTGAATTCAAGGATTGCGCCATTGCCAAAGTTTACGACAAATGGCATTTCTATTTCAACAAGCAGTCTGTCGGTCTTACCGAGACCGACAGCGAAGGACGCTATGTTAGTAAGACACTCAATACAGACGGAAAGCCCTATAATATCAAGGACATTACGTCTTACTGCCAGGATGGTACTTGGATATGGCCGCAGGATAATGACGCCGAATCATTAAAACTTCGGAACTCTGTACTTCACCATTTCGGAATCAATGCCTGGTCTGTCGTGATTTGTTCCGATGCGATTTATTGGGTGGATAAAGAAAACAACGAAATCATGCGCACCACCTACGCAGGAAAACATGAGTGTTTGGGCAATGGTGCTATCAACGTACAACTCGGCTATAATAAACGCAGAGAAGAGCACACCATATCTGCCAAAATTGTTGATTGTACGACCAAGGACTCGGAGATTATTCCGTTCGACCCCAATCCCGAGGTCAATGAACAAGGCATCAAGGATTTTCTCCAACGCTATATCTACAAGCCCTATACGATTGGTGAGAATGTCGTGGGTATTGAGGTGAACTTCAACAAGGAATTCTATGTTCCCGAGACCGTTGAACCGGTAGATTCCATCCTTGCCGAAATCTCGGATATTGACAAGGCAATCGCAAATCTTGAAAAGGAGTTAGGATTATGAGGCTGAAAGATATAGCATATATCAATCCTGCCTATACAGGTCCAGATTTGGGCGATCAATTGGTTTCATTCTCTCCAATGGAATGTTTAAGATATGATTCTCTTAAGCCCATCACAATATCCTTTTCAGAGGCCAAAGGGAAATATACATTTTTTAAAGACAATGATATACTCTTTGCAAAAGTGACACCTTGTTTTGAGAATCAAAATATCGCAATAGCAAACAACCTTGTGAATGGCATCGGGTTTGGTTCCTCCGAGATAAACGTTCTTCGTCTTAAATCGGATGCATCATTACGATATATGTTTTATGTAATATGCTCAAATCGATTCTACAATACTGGATGCTCGTCAATGTGTGGTGTTGGAGGACTCAAACGCATAAATCCTCGAGCAGTATCAACATTTGAGTTTACAATGCCCTCCTTGACAGAGCAGGAGGCAATTGCGGCATATTTGGATAAGGAGTGTGAGAAGATTGGTCGAAAAATAGAACTGTTGGAGCGCAAAGCCGATGCTTACAGCCGACTTCGTCGCTCCCTGATCAACCGCGCCGTCACCCGTGGATTGGATCCCAATGTTTCATTAAAACCATCTAATATTGAGTGGGTCGGAGATATTCCTGTACATTGGACAATATCGCGATTTGCATATTTTTTTGCGGAACATAATATCTCAAACAAAGGGGTGAATCATCAAAACCTTCTCTCCTTGAGTTTTGGGAAAATTATTCGTAAAAATATAGACTCCTGCGATGGACTTTTGCCAGCAACATTTGAGACTTATCAAATCGTAGAACCGGGTAATATAATTTTTCGTTTTACTGATTTACAAAACGATCATAAAAGCCTGAGAGTCGGTTTAGTTAATGAAGAAGGGATCATTACATCAGCCTATACTTGTGTACAAGGGAATAAAGAGACATTACCAAAATTCGCGTTCTACATGCTACACTCGTATGATATAAAAAAGGTTTTTTACAAACTTGGTGGAGGAATGCGCCAATCTTTAAATTATAGGACAATAAAAGACATGAAAGTTGTCTTTCCTCCAATTGATGAGCAAAAAGAGATTGCCGTATATCTGGATGAGAAGTGCGCAAAGATTGATGCCATCCTTGAAAAGATAAATACCGAAGTAGAGCGTCTGAAGGAGCTGAAACGCTCCCTGATAAATGAAGTAGTAACCGGCCAGCGAGCCATCGAGACAGAATCGCGCTCCTAAAACTACATTGGATTATGACCGAACTTGAGTTGCAAAGTGAATATGTAATGGACTTTTTCTGCCGTCGTGCAGATGGTCTTGGTTTTCGTGAAATAAAGAATAATGCCGTTTCGCCCGATTTGTTTATTCCGGCCAATCTGTATGAGTTCCTGAAAGAGAATTCGCGCAAGGCATGGAACAACCTGCTCAAAAAGAGCGAATACAATGGCGACGAGCAAAAATTGCTTCGGGCCATTATGGATATGATTCGCGAGAAGATTGAGGCGAGTGCCAACGTGGCAATCTTCCTGAATAAAAACCGAACCATTACATTCGAAGGCGAAACTCTGCAACTTATTTATGTCAGTGGTTCGGAATTGCGCGGCGATGAGGACTTCAACAAAAACATCTTTGCGGCTGTCGAGGAGATGAGTTATTCATTCCACCACGACGCCAAAAAGATATTCGCATTTCGCCCCGACCTGTCGTTCTTTGTCAACGGCATTTTTCTCGGCTACGCCGAATTGAAGAGCAACTTCACCAATCAGACGGCTAAAACGAACGGCAGGAACAAAATCATTACCGACTACCTCGAAGCCGTGTGGGAATATACCAAGATTGCCAATGGCAATGATGTATCGCAAACGCTTCGTCGTCGCATGCTCCGGCCGTTTGAGAAATCGATTCACCTCGTAACCACGGACATCACGGACACATACATACTGCGGGATCCGGGACAGTTCTTTGATGAAGCAAAGCGAGGTTTTCAAGATAATACCATCTCGATCTCTTCTTTCCGTCCGGTGGTGGAGAAGGTATTCAAACCCCTCCCCATAAAGCAGGTGGAGGCAACCGATCCGCGCGTTCGCTTCGAAGAGGCAATGCGTTCGCTCTACTCCAAGAAGATGATCGAGAAAGAGATCCTCTACTACAACTTCATGGCCTACACCTATAAGACCGTAACGTCTGTTGTGAATGGCCATAAAGTACAGAAGAAGGAGTATAAGGACAAAACAGGTCGTCTGATATGTCCGCGTCCGAAGCAGAAATTCGGCTGCGACCGGATCATGGAGCGTGTTCAGGAATTTCTGGACCACGAAAATGAACCCTTGTATTTTATCAACCGACTGCGGGCCGAACTGCAAGCACTCAATGCGCCACAGGACCTGATAGACCGCGTAGTGGCCGAGAGAGACAGTTATTGCAACAACAAATATGTCTATTCACTCTTGTTGCAATATGCTGCAGGATTCGGCAAGAGCAACATAATAGGTTGGACAGCGCTGCAACTCAAAGATCTGCGTTATAAAGGCGAATGGGTCTATAACAAGATTCTGCTCGTTGTCGATCGTTTGCAATTGCGCGACCAGCTCGACTCGATGATGCTCAACATGAACATCGACAAGGCCATGTTCGTAGAGGCGACCGACCAGGACACCTTTGTGAAGGCGTTGAGCGACAAACGCCGTATCATCGTCGTGAACATTCAGAAATTCTGGGAACTCAAGAAAGCCATCGAAAAAGCCGGCAAGGATTTCAAGAATATGCGCGTGGCTTTTCTTATTGATGAGGTACACCGCTCAAACACCGATGATGTTCATCAGGAGATGTATTCGGCGTTCGATGAACTGCAGGACATTTTTGATGAGGACGGAGGGTTTATCACAAAAGGTTCTACAAAGAAGAATCTGATTGTCGGTTTCACGGCAACTCCTAGCGACCGAGTATTGGCTCGTTTTGGCGAATTTCACAGAAGTACCAACTTTATTAATCAGCTATGGAAGCCATTCGATTCATACACCATGAAGGAGGCCATAGCAGACAGTTACATTCTTGATCCGACGAAACATATTATTCCCGTACCTGCAAAAATGTATTTTGAACTCCCCAATGGCGTTATGCAGGCTATAACGGCAGCCATGAATTCGGGACAGGAGGAACGGGTATCATTCGCCAAAAAGCAAATATACGAGAACCCGGACCGAATGAAAGCAATTGCCGAGTTCGTGGTCAATCGGCTGCTTTCATTGGTTTACGGGAAAATTCGTGGCACGGGAAAAGCCATGCTTGCGGTTAGCTCTATTCCGATTGCTATTCAGTACTGTAAAATCATTCGTCGGTTGATGGCGGAGAAGACTGCATCGGGAACTTTTGCCAAATATTCCGATGCACCTGTCGCTATCGTCTACTCCGATAATCAAAAGTACGAGAAATGTTCGTCGATGAATGGCGGTGTGACAGAGGATAAGGTGATAGACAACTTCAAGACGGCAAAAAACGGGCTTATCATTGTTGTTGATAAGCTGCAAACGGGGTTTGACGAGCCCAAGCTACACACGCTGTTTCTCGATAAGGAGATTCGCGACATTAATGCCATTCAGACAATCTCGCGCGTAAATCGCAAGGCCAAGTACAAAGAAGAGTGCCATATTATAGACTTCTCATTTGGCAACGTCAACGAAAAGAATATTCGGGATGCTTTTGCCAAGTTCTGTGGTATGGTTATCACGGACTTTGATCCGCTTCGTGAGAAGGCGATTATTCAGGAGCTGTATCGAGAATTATTGGCACAACCAATCTATATCAAGTGGTTCGAGCGATATAAATCGTCTGTCAATAATGCAGAGGCCAATGCCCAGCTATGTCTCGATATGGACGCTGACATTCGGGCGTGGATCAAGAATGTAATGGAGGCGCATGCACAATACACGCAGGATCTTAAAACGCATAGCGAGGAAACGGCCTCCACAAGCGACGATGATCCAGCAAAAGCACTACGCAAAACCATCGGCCGGTACAACTCTCTGCTGGTTCTCTTGCAAGGTGTAATCGAATTGGATGCTCAATTTAAAGATGCCGTATTTATTGACTTCTGGCAGCGATACTGCAATATTTATCGCTCTATATTTGAGCAGAAAGATTCTATTGGCTCAATACACACCACCTTCGACGGAGAAATCGGGTTGCTCGTGAGTGATGAGGTTGAGATTGAAGAGCCTCAGGAACAAGACGACGCTCCCGAAAACTCCAGAAGCAAGAAAAATACGGGAGAGAACCGAGGTGGATTAGCCTCGATATTCGATACCCTTGCCCGACTAAACGCAACTGAGCAAGAACGAGAACAAGAGATACAATTCTACTTTACAAAGACAAACGAATTTTATGAGTTTCTAAAGTCCGACGGACGGTTTATGGCAATGTTACGCAGTCCGAATTTTTCGCGTGATGAAATAGAAAAAGAGTACAACAAACTGATTCGTCGCTTTCTTCGCCAGGCTGAAGATGTTAAGATAAAGAAACTTATTGACGAGAATAAGGAGATGTTTCTTGAGGACTTCAAGAACAAGATAGTCAATGAATGAGACTGTAAACTTGGGGTATTTAGTAAAGAATTTCATAACTTTATAAACACGCTTTAGTTTACAGTCCCCTTTTATTCATCTCGAATAGACGTCTTATCTGCGTATAGACTTCTTGGACGTGTTGTTGACTATTCGGATAGCATAAAGTAGACACCTCCTCCGATACGCCTCTTCCTCCTCATCCGGCCTTCTTCCGTCCCAGCGAAGGTCTGAGTCGGCGTTGCCACCGCCTCCGCTGGATGCAACAGCGACAGGTTGTCCGCCAATCAAAGCATCAGCGATAGAAAAGATTCGTTCCCGCACAGAAGGCTCAGCCAGTTGGTCAAGAAACGTCTGCATCTGTTCTGTCTGATTATTGTTGAGATCCGTCAGTCGTGCATACTCCTGTTGTAGCCATTTAAACTCCCGATAGTCCAGCAACGCATTATTCTGCACCGCCTGTATTTGCTGTTCGGCATCTTTCCGATACAGTTCTTCAATCTGACGGACAATCTTCACGAATCGTCTGGCGATAGACCGGTTCTGCTCCTCAATCCATTTGTCGACCCCGAATATCGGAGGTTTACCAGTGATTCGTGGCGGCTCAAAATCTATCTTGTGATTGCGGAAAGGTTGCACCACTCTACCGACACGGTCTATATTCTTTGTCATCTTCTCCAGTTCCTGCTCCTTTTCTTGAAGCTTACATGCCTTGTCTTCAAGTTTGGCCTGATACTCGGCAATGAGTTTCAGTATGTCGGTTTTCTGTACTTCATACCTATTGAGAGTTATCTTGCCGGACGCCAGTTCCTGCTCCGCCTTTGCAAGTTGTTGGTTATAACTGAAAATCTTTGCTTCCAATCTCCGTATCATAGTTTGCAGCCCCTTGACTGCTTTCTCCGCCTGTTTCGCATCTTTGGCCAGTTTCCGGATATAATCGCGTTTACTAAGATGGTTGACGTTCCGGCCTTCAATA
>OIWQ01003289.1_pt1 | contig 14834 bp, 9 predicted proteins | sample 1587571 | NCBI WGS metagenome assembly OIWQ01 (sample SAMEA3888910, study PRJEB22519) | human gut metagenome | biome: human gut; feature: human-associated habitat; material: faeces | place: Denmark | collected 2010 | reverse complement strand
TCAAGGCGGCTGAGAAGTTCGACTGCGACCGCGGCTTCCGCTTCTCCACCTATGCGACCTGGTGGATCCGTCAGGCCATCACCCGCGCCATCGCCGACCAGGCCCGTACCATCCGTATCCCGGTGCATATGGTCGAGACCATCAACCGGATGCGTCAGGCCACCAACCAGCTGGTCTACCAGAACGGCCACGAGCCCACCCCCGAGGAGCTGGCAAAGGCCATGGATATGAGCGTGGAGCGCGTGCGTGAGATCCAGCGCATGGCGCAGGAACCCGCCAGCCTGGAAAGCCCCGTGGGTGAGGAAGAGGATTCCTCCCTGGGCGATTTCGTGGCCGACGAGAATGCCGAGGCCCCCGGCAAGGCAGCGGACCGCGCCATGGTGGCCCAGCAGATCAATCAGGCCCTCAAGAGCCTGACCCCCCGTGAGGAAAAGGTCATCCGCCTGCGCTTTGGTCTGGACGATGGCCGCCCCCGCACGCTGGAGGAGGTGGGCCGCGACTTCGGTGTTACCCGTGAGCGTGTCCGCCAGATCGAGGCCAAGGCAATCCGCAAGCTGCACAGCCGCAAATGCCTGGCCCTGCTGAACGGCCTGATCGAGTGATCCTGAACTTACCGCTATGAGAAAGAGCCCCCGCCGGTCTATTCCGGCGGGGGCTCTTTTGGTGGTGCCAAACATATTCTGCCTGCCCGCCCCATATATTCTTTTCAGAACAAAACGGGTGGGAGGGAACGGCATGTTTGTGGTAACGCTGAACAAGACGAGCTTGAAAAAGGTGGGGGCCGGTGCGCTCTGCTGTGCGCTGGTGATCTTCAGCGCCTTTCTGGGGCGGTACATCAGCACCCGCACGGTGGCGGCAGCGGCCGGGGTGAACCGGATCGAGAGCGCGCAGGATATCCAGACCTGGTTCACGGGCTATGGGCTGGATGTGGACGGCACGTCCATCACGGCAGATAAGGTCAAGATCCCCCGCAAGTGGGACGACAGCTTCTCGGCCTTCAACGGGGTAGTGCAGCAAAGCGGGATGGATCTTACCCGCTACAAAGGGAAAACCGTGGAAAAGTGGAGCGCCCTGATCCCGGCGGCCAGCAGCGGAGAGACCAGCCGCTACGGCGTGCTGCTGGTCTACCGCAAAAAGGCTGTGGGGGCCTACCTGCTGGAAAAGCCTTCAGGCACGGTGATCGGCCTGAAGGATGCCCAGACCGCAATGGCGCAGGCTGAGCAGCAGGATGCCCAGCAGGTGTCCGGTGAGGATTACAGCGGCGACTGGGGAGAGCGCCATGATGAGGAGCTGGGCGCGGCCGGGCAGAGCCAGCAGACCAGCGGGGAGCCGGACTCCGTGGTGCCCGAGGAGGCGCAGTACACCGACCTGCCCCTGGATGCCGAGGGGTATCCTGTCGAATGAATCCGGTGGAAAAATGGGGGCAAAACTTCTGTTCAATAGCACCAAAATTTCTGGCTAAAAATCAGCAATATGGAATGATGAAAAAATAACGAAGCGGGTTTATAATAATAGTAGCATCCCGCAGCAAAATCGGCTGCGTCCGGAGTGGCAGGACCGTCCGGATCTGAAACGGGATGAAGTAAGGAGAAAATGATTATGAAGGAATTCCAGTATACTGTTAAGGATGCATGCGGCATCCACGCTCGTCCGGCCGGTCTGCTCGTGAAGGTGGCCAAGGGCTTTGCCAGCACCGCTACCCTGGAAAAGGACGGCAAGAGCTGCGACCTGCGCAAACTGATGGCTCTGATGGGCATGGGCGTCAAGCAGGGCGACACCGTGACCGTGAAGGTGGAGGGCGACGATGAGGCCGCCGCTGCCGAGGCCATTCAGAAGTTCCTGACTGAGAACGTCTGATCTTTGAATCTGCAGACAAAAGCCCTTGCGGGAGACCCTGCGGGGGCTTTTTCGCACTAAATTCTCAACAAAGGAGAGAGAACGATGCAGGTAGGAACCGGTAAAAGCATCCTGAACGGCATTGCCATCGGCAAGCTGAAAATTTACAAGAAAAAAGATACCGTGATTTCCACCGCCCAGGTCGCGGACACGGCGGCAGAGGAAGCCCGCTTTGAAGAGGCCCGGGCCAAGGCCATTGACCAGCAGACTGCCCTGTATGAAAAGGCACTGGCCGAGGCAGGCGAGGACATTGCCGAGGTGTTCAACATCCATGCCATGATGCTGGATGACGACGATTTTGTGGATGCCATCAAGGAGATCATCAACGGCCAGCACATGTGTGCGGAGTATGCCGTGAAGAAAGCGGGCGACAACCAGGCCGCCGTGTTTGCCGCCATGGACGACCCCTATTTACAGGCCCGCAGCGCCGATGTCATCGACATTGCCCAGGCCATGCTGGACATCCTGCAGGGCGTGGACAATGCCACCCTGCAGGGCACGGAGCCCAGCATTCTGGTGGCGGAGGATCTGGCACCCTCGGAGACGGTGCGGATGGACAAGAGCCTGCTGCTGGGCTTCATCACCCGGGAGGGCAGCTCCAACAGCCACACCGCCATTCTGGCCCGCAGCATGAACATCCCCGCCCTGATCCAGTGCAAGGAGATCCAGGAAGATTGGGACGGCAAGATGGCTGTGGTGGACGGCTACAACGCCTGCGTGTATGTGGACCCCACCCCCGATCTGCTGGAGAGCCTGAAAAAGCGCCAGCAGGAGGACCAGAAGAAGCTGGCCCTGCTGGCCGAGCTCAAGGGCAAGCCCAACACCACGCTGGACGGCAAGACCGTGCAGGTCTTTGCCAACATCGGCGGCATGAGCGATGTGGGCGCGGTCCAGCAGAACGACGCGGGCGGCGTGGGCCTGTTCCGCACCGAATTCGTCTACCTGAACTGCACGGATTACCCCACCGAGGAATACCAGTTCGAGGCCTACAAGCAGGTGCTGGAGAGCCTGGCCCCCAAAAAGGTGGTCGTGCGCACCTGTGATATCGGCGCGGACAAGACCGTGGACTACATGAAGCTGGACCACGAGGACAACCCCGCGCTGGGCTACCGCGCCATCCGCATCTGCCTGACCCGGAAGGACTTCTTCAAGACCCAGCTGCGCGCTCTGCTCCGCGCTTCCGCTTACGGCAACATGAGCATTATGTTCCCCATGATCACCAGTCTGCGGGAGCTGCAGGATGCCAAGGCCGTGCTGGAGGAGTGCAAGGCAGAGCTGACCGCCGAGGGCAAGAAGTTCAGCGACAAGATTGAGGTGGGCACCATGATCGAGACCCCCGCTGCGGTTCTGGTGGCAGACGATCTGGCCCAGGAGTGCGATTTCTTCTCCATCGGCACCAACGACCTGACCCAGTACACCTGCGCGCTGGACCGCCAGAACGCCAAGCTGGAGCCCTTCTTTGATCCCCACCACCCGGCTGTGCTGAAGGCCATCCGGATGACCATTGAGGCGGGCCACCGCCACGGCATCTGGGTGGGCATCTGCGGTGAGCTGGGCGCGGATACCGCCCTCACCGAGACCTTCCTGCGGATGGGTGTGGACGAGCTGTCCATGAACGCCAAGAGCATCCTGCCCGTGCGCAAGATCATCCGCGGTGTGGATCTGAGCAAGCCCTCTGCCAAGAATGTCTGAGTTCCCCTGACGGAACCGTAAAAGGGGCTGCTGCGGCGCTCTGTGCCAACCAAAGTGTTGGCAAGGGGCGCGCGCGGCAGCTCTTTTTTGATTGCAACAAGAAGCAAATTCACAAAACTGCCGCCTGACAAGCCGCAGTTTCATGGGTGAACGCTTCACAACGGTAAAGCTGGGTGCTATACTATACCTAAGTCGTATTTTTTGAACGCACCTCTGGAGATGAAAGATAGATATGACACAATTTCTGATCCGCCGGTTCATCCGGCATCCCAATGATCCCCAGGACCCCGCCACCCGCACGGCCTATGGCAACCTTGCCAGCGGTGTGGGCATGGCCTGCAACCTGCTGCTCTGCCTGGGCAAGCTGCTGGCAGGCACCCTGTTCGGCTCCATTGCCATTATGGCGGATGCTTTGAACAACCTCTCGGACGCTTCGTCCAACGTGGTCAGCCTCATCGGCTTCCGGCTGGCCGCCAAGGCCCCGGATGCCGAGCATCCCTACGGCCACGCCCGCTATGAATATCTGGCCGGTCTGGTGGTCAGCGTGACCATCCTGGGCATCGGCTTTTCCCTGCTCAAGGAATCGGTGGTCAAGGCGTTCCACCCCACCCCCGTGGTGTTCAGCTGGCTGAGCGTGGGTGTGCTGGCCGCATCCATCCTCGTCAAGCTCTGGATGAGCGGCTTCAACCGCACCATCGGCCGCACCATCGGCTCCGAGACCCTGATGGCCACCGCCGCCGACAGCCGCAATGACGTGCTGACCACCGGCGCGGTGCTGGTCTCCACCGTGGTCTGCAGCCTGACGGGCTGGGCGCGGCTGGACGGCATCATGGGCGTGGCCGTGGCAGCCTTCATCCTCTGGTCGGGCTGGGGGCTGGTCATGGACACCCTGAGCCCCCTGCTGGGCGAGAGCCCCAGCCCGGAGCTGGTGGAGCACATTGAGCAGACGGTCATGGGCTACCCCGGTGTGCTGGGGATGCACGACCTCATGGTGCACGATTACGGCCCGGGGCATCAGTTCGCCTCCCTCCACATCGAGTTTCCGGCAGAGACCGACCCGCTCAAGGCCCACGATGTCATCGACAACATCGAGAACGATTTTATAAAGCGGGACGGCCTGCAGGTGACCATCCACTATGACCCCATCGTCACCACCGATGCGGCGGTGGGCGTGCTGCGCACCCGCCTGATGGAAAAGGCCCGCCAGCTCGACCCCTGCCTTTCGATCCACGACCTGCGCATCGTGCCGGGTGATACCCATACGAATGTCCTGTTCGATCTGGAGTTCCCGGCGGGCTATACCGGGAACAAGGACGAGATGCTGGCCGCCATGTGCCAGTTCGTCCATGAGCAGGACCCGAAATACAGCTGTGTGGTGAAAGTAGAGCAGAGCTATGCGTCTGCTGCCCACGAAAAATAAATTTGTGTTTTAGAGGGGAAGGAACTTATGCTGAACGAGACTTACCGCGGGATGCTGGCCCACAAGAGCGTCATCCGCGAGACCTTTATGTACGGCAAGCAGCGCGCGGCCCAGATCGGCTACGAGAACGTGTTTGATTACTCGCTGGGCAACCCCAGCGTGCCCTGCCCGGAGCAGTTCACCGCCGCCATGCAGGAGCTGCTGGCACAGGAGGACCCGGTGGCCCTGCATGGCTACTGCCCCAGCCAGGGCGACCCGGAGTTCCGCACCGCCGTGGCGGCCCACCTGAACAGGACCTTCGGCCTGCCCTATGCGCAGAAGGATATCTTTCCCACCACGGGTGCGGCGGGTGCCATTGCCCACGCTGTGCGCGCCGTGACCCGGCCCGGGGATGAGGTGCTGACCTTTGCCCCCTACTTCCCGGAGTACGGCCCCTATGTGGAGGGCACCGGTGCCCATCTCAGGGTGGTGCCGCCCCAGGCCCCGGCCTTCCAGCCCAATCTGGAGGCTTTTGAGCAGATGCTGACCGAGAAGGTCACCTGCGTCCTCATCAACACCCCCAATAACCCCACCGGTGTGGTCTACTCTGCCGACACCCTGACCCGGCTGGCGGAGATCCTGACCGAGAAGAGCCGGGCCTACGGCCACAACATCTTCCTTGTCAGCGACGAGCCCTACCGGGATATCGCCTTTGATGGCAGGGCTGTGCCCTACCCGGCGGCGTTTTACCCCCACACCCTGACCTGCTTCTCCTTCTCTAAGAGCCTGAGCCTGCCCGGCGAGCGCCTGGGCTACGTGGCCGTGCGCCCCGGCTGTGAGGGGGAGGAGGTGCTGGTGGATATGATGGCCCAGATCTCCCGCTTTACCGGCCACAACTGCCCGCCCAGCATCATCCAGCGCGCCGTGAGCCGCTGCCTGGATGTGACCAGCGACCTGAGCGTCTACGAGACCAATATGAATCTGCTTTACAACAAGCTGAAAGCGCTGGGCTTTGAGGTGGAGCGGCCCGGCGGCACCTTCTATCTCTTCCCCAAGGCGCTGGAGGAGGATGCCAACGCCTTCTGCCGCAGGGCCCGGGAATTTGACCTGCTGCTGGTGCCCAGCGATACCTTTGGCGTAACGGGCTATGTCCGCCTTGCCTACTGCATCGACACCGAAAAGGTAAAGCGCAGCCTGCCCGCGCTGGAAAAGCTGGCGGCTGCGTATCAATAAAGCCGAACCTCCCGGCAGAGCATCTGGCAGTGCCGCCGGGGGGGGGGGCACAGTATTTTTTGAAACAGAGGAAAGGGAAACTGTTATGGAAAAGATCAAGATGACCACGCCGCTGGTGGAGATGGATGGCGACGAGATGACCCGTGTGCTCTGGAAGATCATCAAGGAGGAGCTCATCCTGCCCTTTGTGGATCTGAAGACCGAGTACTACGATCTGGGCCTGCCCAACCGGGATGCCACCCAGGATCAGGTGACCATGGATGCCGCCCTTGCCAACAAGAAGTATGGCGTGGCAGTCAAGTGCGCCACCATCACCCCCAACGCCCAGCGCGTGGAGGAATACCACCTGCACCAGATGTGGAAAAGCCCCAACGGCACCATCCGCGCCGTGCTGGACGGCACCGTGTTCCGCGCGCCGATCATGATCGACAGCATCAAGCCGGTGGTCAAGAACTGGACAAAGCCCATCACCATTGCCCGCCACGCCTACGGCGACGTGTACAAGTGCACCGAGTTCCGCATCCCCGGCCCCGGCAGGGCGGAGCTGATCTACACCGGCGACGACGGCTCCCGGCAGGCCGCCACGGTCTACAACTTTGAGTGTGCCGGTGTTCTGCAGGGCCAGTACAACAAGGACACCTCCATCTACAGCTTTGCCCGCAGCTGCTTCAACTACGCGCTGGAAAGCAAACAGGATCTCTGGTTCGGTGCCAAGGACACCATCTCCAAGAAGTATGACCACACCTTCAAGGACATCTTCCAGGAGGTGTACGATGCCGAGTACCGGGAAAAGTTCGAGGCCGCAGGCATTACCTATTTCTACAGCCTGATCGATGACATTGTGGCCCGTGTCATCCGCAGTGAGGGCGGCTTTGTCTGGGCCTGCAAGAACTACGACGGCGACGTGATGAGTGATATGGTCTCCACCGCCTTTGGATCGCTGGCCATGATGACCAGTGTTCTGGTCAGCCCGGACGGCAACTATGAGTACGAGGCCGCCCACGGCACCGTGACCCGCCACTACTACAAGTACCTCAAGGGCGAGGCCACCTCCACCAACCCCATGGCCACCATCTTTGCCTGGAGCGGTGCCCTGAAAAAGCGCGGCGAGCTGGACCGCCTGCCCGCGCTGGTCCGGTTTGGCGAGGCGCTGGAGGCCGCCAGCCTGCAGACCCTCAATGACGGCATTATGACCAAAGACCTCTGCGGCCTGGCGGAGGGCATCACCCCCACCCAGGTGAACAGCGAGGAATTCATCCAGGCCATCCGCACCCGGCTGGAAGCAAAACTGGCATAAGCGCTGCATCACGGCCCCTGCCCCGGAACCCCGGCGGCGGGGGCTTTTTGCGCCTATACAAGGCGGTTGGCCTGTGCTACAATGGGAGCAGAAAAGGCGGTGACAGTATGCAGCATCATCCTCTGCCCGAATACCCCCGCCCGGCCCTGCGGCGGGACAGCTACGAGAACCTGAACGGCCTGTGGCAGTACGCCATCACCGGCTCTGCGGGGCTGCCCGCAAAGTGGGACGGCGACATTCTGGTGCCCTACTCCCCGGAGACGAAAGCCTCCGGCGTGGGGCGCACCCTGCAGCCCGGGGCGTGGCTCCACTACCACCGGAGCTTTGTGCCCCCGGCGGGCACCGGCGGGCGGGTGCTGCTCCACTTCGGGGCCGTGGACTATGCCTGCGCCGTGCAGGTCAACGGCCATCTGGTGGGGGGCCACCGGGGCGGCTACTGGCCCTTTGCGCTGGATATCACCGATGCGCTGAACCCTGCCGGCCATGACCGGCTCTGGGTGGCCGTGCAGGACCCCACCGGCACCGGCGTGCAGGCCCGGGGCAAGCAGACCCTCCGGCCCGGCGGGATGTTCTACCCGGCCCAGAGCGGCATCTGGCAGACCGTCTGGCTGGAGCGGGTGCCGGAAAACTACATCACGGAGCTGACCGTCACCCCGGACTATGATGCCCGCACCGTGACCGTGAAAGCCCATACTTCCCTGCCCGGCGGGGCGGCGAACCTGTGGGCCGTGGTGCGGGCCGGGGGCGTGACCATTGCCGAGGACTGGGGCAGCGACGAGGCCGACCGGGACGGTGCGGTGATCCTGCACATCCCGGAGGAGCATTTCTTCCCGTGGAGCCCGGACAGCCCGTTTTTGTACGACCTGACCGTGGGCACCACGCAGGGAGAGGAGGAGCAGCGCGACACCGTGCACAGCTACTTTGCCCTGCGCAAGTGGAGCTGTGCGCCGGATGCCCACGGGATCATGCGCTTCTGCCTGAACGGCAAGCCCATCCTGCTCAACGGCCTGCTGGATCAAGGCTACTGGCCCGAGGGTCTGTACACCCCGCCCAGTGATGGGGCAGTGGTGCGGGAACTGCAGACCATAAAAGAGCTGGGCTTCAACCTTCTGCGCAAGCACGCCAAGATCGAGCCGCAGCGCTGGTATTACCACTGCGATAAGCTGGGCCTCATCGTCTGGCAGGACATGGTGAACGGCGGCGGGCCCTACAAGCTCTGGTTCGTGACCTACCTGACCAACGTGTTCCAGCCGCTGCTCCGCCGCCTGCCCGACGCAAGGCCCCTCTGGGGCCTGCTGGGCCGCGAAACGGAAGCGGGCAGGGAAGAATATGCCCGGGAGCTGGAAGCCACGGTAAAGGCCCTGCAGTGCCACCCCTGCGTGGGCTGCTGGGTGCCCTTCAATGAGGGGTGGGGGCAGTTCGATGCCGCCGGGGCCGTGGAGGCCGTCCGCAGGCTGGACGATACCCGCCTTGTGGACGAGGCCAGCGGCTGGTACGATCAGGGCGGGGGAGATGTAGAGTCCCTGCACAACTATTTCTATCCGCTCCGGGTCAGGCCCCGGGGCCGGGTGGTGGCCCTGAGCGAATACGGCGGCATTGCCTGGCCCATGCCCGGCCATGAGCCGCCCCGCAGGGCGTACGGCTACGGCACGGCAAAGAGCCGGGCCGAGCTGACCGCCCGCTGGAAAAAGCTGCAATTGGAAACGGTGCTCCCCCAGCTGAAAAAGGGGCTTTCGGCCCTGGTGTACACCCAGGTGAGCGATGTGGAGGACGAGGTGAACGGCCTGTTTACCTACGACCGCGCCGCCATCAAGCCCGACCCCGCCGCTGTGCGTGCCGTGAACCAGGCGCTGGAAGCGGCGTTTGAGAAGACCGTAGAATAAAAAAGAAGGCTGTTACCCTGTAACTCCCTCAGTCACGGCTTCGCCGTGCCAGCTCCCTCTCGGAGGGGAGCCTTGGCGTAACGGTGAACTGTGAAAGCCTCCCTCTCAGAGGGAGGTGGCATCGCGTCAGCGATGACGGAAGGAGTTTAGGCAACAGCCTTTTTGCATATCAATAAAAACTTAGTTGGTGCTGCTGTTCACGATCTTGGAAGCGGGCATCCTGTTCATGGCGGAGCTGCTCAGGTTGTGCTCCAGAGAAGCGCCGTAGGCGGTCAGCGCCTCGGAGAGCTCCTCCCCCTTCATATCGTTGAGCACCTGTCCGCGCAGGTCGTCCAGCGCCTTCAGGCTCAGCGGGTCGAGCCGCAGGGCGGCCATCAGGGCGTAGCTGTTGTACTTCACAGCCGCTGCCTGCCCGATGGACAGGCCCCGGATGGTGTCGGCGGCACCCTCTGCAGTAAAGGCGGAGGTTACGGTGCTGTCCCCGATGAGCTCCAGAGAAGGTGCAGTGGAATCGGAGGAATAGGTGGAGCCCAGCACGGCGTAGACCTCCGGCAGAGCGGAGGTCACCACGCCGGAGAAGTAGCCCAGCAGAGTGCTGCTGTCGGCGGCAGCGGCGGTGTTGGTCTGGTCCACAGCAGCCTGGGTCAGGGCCAGCATCTGGGTGATCTGGTCGTCATCGGCAGAGGCATAGGTGCTGGTGTTGTAGAGCGGGATGGTGTAATAGGCCAGCTCATACATGTTGTTCTCCAGATGGCTGGTCAGGTCGGCATCCGACACCGGGGTCTCGCCGTCCGCGCCGTAGACCAGCTCCAGCAGGTCGCTGCTCTTGATGAGGATGCGCTCAAACCGCTGGACGGTGTTCAGGCCGATGCCGTTGGCCTTGTAGGTGTCGCCGTACTGCTCCATCAGCTGGGAGGCGTAGCTGTCGGCCTGTGCTTCCTCTTCTGCGGTCAGCTGGCCGCCCAGCTCCTCAAAGCGGGTCTCGATGGCGGCGTAGGTCTCAAGGTTCTCCATGGTTTTCTGGCTCACATAGTCGCTGACAGTGGCGGTCTCGCCGCTGTCGGCATCCACGGTGATGGTCTGCTTCAGGAAGGCCTTCACATCGGTGGCATCCTGCTCCGAGGTGGCCAGATCGGCGGCCTTCTGGTAAGCGTCGTACTGGGCCAGCAGATACAGGCCCGAGGTGATGTCCACCGTGCCGATGGTGCCCACCGAATCCGGAGTGGAGCCGCAGGCGGCAAGGGAAAATACCATTGCCACGGCGGCAAGAAGTGCGATCAGTTTCTTTTTCATTGTTATGCTCCTGTCGTTCGGATCGCCCGCCCTCTCCGTCAGCGCAAGCGCGCTGCCACCTTTCCCAAGGGGAGAGGCTTTGGCAATTCCCCGCAAGGTCTTGGGGAGCCGCCAGAGGCTCCCCCTTTGGGGGAGCTGGCAAAGCCTATTGGCTTTGACTGAGAGGGTGAGGCCGTTAATCTTTCAAAATATCCTGCATCGCCCGGAGGATGCTCTGCAGCAGCTCCAGCGGCTTTTCCTCTTTTTGCAGGGTGACGGAGAGGTAGGGCTTTGCACCGGCCCCGGTGACAACGCGGCCGTTGAAGGCCACCAGCAGGCCCTGGATCATCCGGAGGTCCAGCTGCTCCACCTGCAGCACCAGGGTGTCTTTCTTCTGGGTCACCTCGTACACGCCCACAGCGGTGGCCTGCACCCGCGCCAGCGAGACATTGACCAGATCGCTGACCGAGGGCGGCGGGTCGCCGTAGCGGTCGATGAGCTCGTCCAGCACATCGGCGGCATCCTCGGGGGTCTGGATGGCGGCGATCCGCTTGTAGGCTTCAATGCGGCCCGGCCCGTCGGCAATGTACGTTTCGGGGATGTAGGCATCCACCCGCAGGTCGATCAGGCACTCGCTCTTGTCGCGCTGCACAGGCTCGCCCTTGGCCCGGGCAATGGCCTGCCCCAGCATCTTCACATAGAGGTCGTAGCCCACGGCCTCCATGTGGCCGTGCTGGCTGTGGCCCAGCAGACTGCCCGCACCGCGGATCTGGAGATCGCGCATGGCGATGCGGAAGCCGGAGCCGAAGGCCGTGAACTCCCGGATGGCGGAAAGCCGCTTCTGGGCGATGTCGGTCAGGGTCTTGTCCCGCCGGAAGGTGAAGTAGGCATAGGCCTTGCGGCCGGAGCGGCCCACCCGGCCCCGGATCTGGTACAGCTGGGCAAGGCCCATCCGGTCGGCATCCTCAATGATAAGGGTGTTGCAGTTGCGCACATCGATGCCCGTTTCGATCAGGGTGGTGCAGACCAGAATATCGATCTCGCCGTTGAGCAGATGCTGCCAGACCGGGTTCAGCTCCTCCTCGGTCATCTTGCCGTGGGCAATGCCCACCCGGGCACCGGGCACCAGCTGGCTGACATGGGCGGCGGTGGACTCGATGTTGTCCACCCGGTTGTGCAGGTAGTACACCTGACCGCCCCGGGCCAGCTCCTTCTTCATGGCTTCGGCAAGGATGACATCGTTGTACTCCAGCACAAAGGTCTCCACGGGCTGGCGTTCAATGGGCGGCTGCTCGATGGTGGACAGGTCGCGGATGCCGCTCATGGCCATGTTCAGGGTGCGGGGGATGGGCGTGGCCGAGAGGGTCAGCATATCCACGCCGATGAAGTTTTCCTTCAGCTTCTCCTTGTGCTTCACGCCGAACCGCTGCTCCTCATCGATGATGACAAGGCCCAGGTCGTGGAAACGCACATCCTTGGAGAGCAGGCGGTGGGTGCCCACCACGATGTCCACGCTGCCGGACTGCAGGCCCCGCAGGGTCTCCTTTTGCTGTTTTGCGGTGCGGAAGCGGGAGAGCAGCCCGACTTTCACCGGGAACGCCTCCATGCGGGAGATGATGCTGTTGTAGTGCTGCCACGCCAGCAGGGTGGTGGGGGCCAGAATGGCGCACTGCTTGCCGCCCATGACGCACTTGAAAGCCGCGCGGAAGGCGACCTCTGTTTTGCCGACGCCCACGTCGCCGCAGAGCAGGCGGTCCATAGGCCAGCCCTTTTCCATGTCCTTCTTGATCTCGGCGGTGGCGGTGAGCTGGTCGTCCGTCTCGTCGTACTCGAAGCGGGACTCGAAATCGCTCTGCCAATCACCGTCGGCGGGGAAGGCGTAGCCCGTGGCCTGACGGCGGCGGGCGTAGAGCTCGATAAGCTCCTGCGCCATCTCTTCGGTGGCCTTTTTGACCTTGGCGCGGGTGCGCTGCCACTCGGTGCCGCCCAGCTTTGCAAGCTTCACCTTTTCCTCGTCGCCGGGGGCGGTGTAGCGGCTCAGCAAATCGAGCTGAGTGACCGGCACATACAGCACGTCGGAGCCGGAGTACTGAATCTTCAGGTAATCTTTTATCGCGCCCTGCACCTCGAGACGCTGGATGCCCGCATACATACCGATGCCGTGGCTCTGATGCACCACATAGTCGCCGGGCTTGATGTCCGAGAGGCTGGACAGGGCATTTTTGTTCTTCTTGCGCTTTTTGTTTTCGGCGGCCTCGTCGTCCAGACCGTGACGCCGGGACGAGATGACCGCCACGCGGGCGAACGGGAAGGTGCAGCCCGCCGTGAGGTGGCCGGGCAGTACCTGAACCAGACCTTTCGCGGGCCGGACGTCCCGGCTCATGCTGACGGCATAGCCCTTGTCAGCCAAATCGCGGGTAAGGGCCGCTGCACCCTTGGGCGTGCCGGCGAAAAGGGTCACGGCGTACCCCTGCTGGACCAGCGGGTCGAGGTCTTCCCGCAGGGAAGCGAGGTCGCCGCCCCAGTTGGGGGCCGCGAACGCCTCGGCGTTGATGAGGTCTTTCAGTTTGAACTCGTTCATGCCGCGCAGGAAGTTCTCGCAGAGCAGGGTGCTCTGGTCCTGCGCCGCAATGGCGAGGTCGTCCATCGTCTGGTAGAGCACATCGAGGCCGGGGCAGATGACGCCCTCCTCGAGCAGGCCGGTCAGCTCTTCGCTGCGGCGGAACTCGGTGGCCTTCTGGGCGTCCCGGATGCCGCCCACCTCGTCGAGGATGAAGATGGGGCTGCTCAGGTGGTCGAGCAATGTGGCGGGCGTCTTGTACCGCAGACCGTAGTATTTGTCCATAGCCTCGGGCATGACGCCGCTGTCCAGCTGGGCGAGGTCGGCTTCCATGGCCTTTTCGAGGGCGGTGCGGCGCTTGCCGCGGGCTTTCTTCTGGGCGGCGCGGAGGGCCTCTGCCGTGTCGGCGGTGCTGCCGAACAGCACCTCACGGGCGGGGGAAAGATAGATCTTTTCCAGCGCACCGTCCCGCCGCTGGGTGAGCAGGTCGAAGGAGGCGAGAGAGTCTATCTCGTCGTCCCAGTACTCCACACGGGCGGGCTGGCGCATATCGGGGGCGTAGATGTCCACGATGTCGCCCCGGACGCTGAACTGTCCCGGGCCGTCCACCTGACTTCGCCGCACATATCCGGCGGCGAAGAGCCGCTCCACCAGCGCTTCGCGGTTGTAGACCATGCCGGGCTTGAGAGTGAGGGTGTTCTTCTGGAACTCATCCTGCGGCACAGTGTATTGGAGCAGGGCTTCGGCGGGGACGCAGACGGCGTTCAGCCGTCCGCCCGCCAGTGCGCCCAGCACCGACAGACGCCGGTACTCGTACTCGCGGCCCGCGCCCTCGACGGGGCGGAGCATGAAGTCCCGGGGCGGGAACACCGCCGCCGAGAGCCCCAGCGTCTTGAGGTCATCGGCAAAATGGGTGGCTTCGGCCTCGCCGGGCGTGACGACGCAGAGGATGCGGCCCGTGTCCTTCTGGAGCGCGGCGTAGAGCAATGCCCGGCCTGCCGGAGGCAGGCCGAACAGCGCCGCCGGGCCGGGGGAGGCGAGGCTGGCCGCTATCTTCTGATATTCAGGGGTGTTTTTCAGGAGCGCTTCGTACATGGTGGACCTCCTTTCAGCCCTCTCAGTCATCGCTGCGCGATGCCAGCTCTCCCATGGGGAGAGCCACTGGCGTGTCGGTCAGGCTTTTGCGAGACAAGAGAGGGTTCTTTTATTGGGAACGGTAGTGCTCTGCTGCCGAGGACAGCAACAGCTTGACAGGTGCATTGTCCACAAGATATCTGCCCCCGCAAGCAAGGCCCGGCATTCTGCGGATGCGCAGGCTTTCAGCAGGCGGTACAAAGCGGCCCGGCCTGCCAAGGGCTCCCCCTCTGAGGAAAGACTTCCCCCGGCCGGGGGAAGATGTCGCGTAAGCGACAAAAAGGGGAATCTGGCGCGTCAGCGCCTGAGAGGGATTACCCGTTATACTTGCTCTGCGCCAGACCCAGCTTGCCGTCCATGATGAGCTTTGCGGCGGCTGCGATGTCGGGGCAGCGGTCGGCGAGGGCCTTGGCGTCGTCGGGCGGGAACTTGCCCAGTACCCAGTCGGCCAAATCGTAGTCCGGGCGG
>OIWQ01003282.1_pt1 | contig 14868 bp, 5 predicted proteins | sample 1587571 | NCBI WGS metagenome assembly OIWQ01 (sample SAMEA3888910, study PRJEB22519) | human gut metagenome | biome: human gut; feature: human-associated habitat; material: faeces | place: Denmark | collected 2010 | reverse complement strand
GCATTAAGTTATCCTGTAGCCAGCCACGCAGGGATAACACCCGGACAACCGAATGTAGACTTTTCCCAACAGAGTGGGAAAATCACTGGTATAGTAGAAGATAGCTTCGGCCCGGTGGCCGGAGCTTCTGTTGTGGTGAAAGGCACCACAAATGGCATCATGACCGATATGAACGGGCAGTTCACATTGGAAAGTCTGAAAAACGGCGATATCATACAGATATCGTACATCGGATTTGTCACACAAGAAGTTAAATTCACTGGACAAACAATTCTAAAAATCACACTGGAAGAAGACACACAAAAACTAGATGAAGTCGTTGTTGTTGGATTTGGCACACAAAAGAAAGTAAACCTGACAGGGTCAGTCGGCATTGTCAACGCAGAAGCGTTGGAATCGCGTCCTGTCCAGAATGCAGTCCAAGCCCTTCAGGGTATGGTCCCAGGCTTGCAGATCTCGACCACAAGTGGTACACTGGACAAAAAGATGGATATGAGTATCCGTGGTACAGGTACTATCGGCGAGGGGTCGGAAGGCGGACCATTGGTATTGATCGACGGCATGGAGGGCGATATCAACTCCATAAACCCGCAAGACATCGAGAATATTTCTGTTTTGAAAGACGCGGCAGCCTCTTCCATTTACGGTTCACGTGCACCGTTCGGGGTTATTCTGGTAACAACCAAAAGCGGAAAGAGCGGTAAAACGACCGTCAACTACAACAACAACTTCCGATGGGGAAGTCCTGTCAAAATGCCAAAACAAATGGACTCTTACACATTTGCCACATTCTACAATGATGCAGCTTTTAACAAAGGAGACGGAGCCTATTTTAAACCGGAACATTTACAACGTATCAAGGACTATCGAGATGGTAAATTATCCACGGTCAGTCTTGCAAATGGAGATTACTGGTATGACGGCTATACGGCCGGTAACGCCAATACAGACTGGTACGATACGATCTACCGTGACCATACTTTTTCGCAGGAGCATAACCTGAGCCTAAATGGTGGTTCGGAAAAAATCAATTATTATCTCTCCATGAACTATCTTGATCAAAATGGTTTGATGGAATTCAATCAGGATACCTATAACCGTTACACGACAACAGCCAAGATTAATCTTATACTGACAAACTGGGCAAAACTCAACTACAGTAACCGCTTCACCCGTGAAGATTTCGGACGTCCTTCCGCATTGAAGAGCGACTTATTCAGAGATCTTGCGAGACAGGGATGGCCGACATTGCCGGTATATGATGATAACGGCTATATGTATTCCTCCCCTTCTCCCGCCTTGGGACTGAGAGACGGAGGACGAGACAAAACCCAGACCGACAATATCTACCAACAGGCTTCATTAATCTTAGAACCGGTCAAGAACTGGATCACCCATGTGGATTTCAATTACAGGATCATGTCGGCCAACCGCCATTGGGACAAACAATACCTGTATAACCATGATGTCCACGGAAACCCGTATGTATATGACTCAAGCTCAAATGTCCATGAAGACCAACTCAAAGAAAACTACATGAACATCAATGCTTACACGGAATACTCCCATAGCCTCGAATCCGGACATAATTTCAAAGGAATGGTCGGTTTCCAAGCAGAGCAGTTAAAAAAGACCGAATTCGGATTGCAGCGTGACGGCATTATCGTTCCGGGACAACCGGAAGTCGATATAACCACCGGACAGGATTATTACGGAAATACGATAACTCCGAGTACGAACGGAGCACGATATGCCTGGTCTACGGCCGGTTTCTTCGGACGTATCAACTACGACTACCAAGGTAAATATCTGGCTGAAGTCAACCTGCGATACGACGGCACATCCCGTTTCCGGAAAGAACAACGCTGGAACTGGTTCCCCTCTTTCTCTTTAGGATGGAACATTGCACGCGAAAGTTTCTGGGAGCCGGTCGCTGAGTATGTAGGGACACTTAAAATACGCGGATCATACGGCGAATTAGGAAATCAGAACACGAAAGAGTGGTATCCGACTTACCGGGTACTGACCGTAAAAGCAAGCAACGGCGACTGGCTGCAAAACGGGATGAAGCCGAATACGGCAGAAGTGCCGGGCCTTATCAGTTCGTCTTTGGGATGGGAACGTGTCCGCAACTGGAATATCGGGTTCGACTTCGGAGCTTTCAACAACCGTCTGACCGGTTCGTTCGACTATTACAACCGCATGACGCTCGATATGGTAGGTCCGGCCCCCGAATTGCCTTATATCCTTGGCCTGGAAGTGCCCAAAACGAACAATACGGACTTGAAGACTTATGGTTTCGACCTGGATGTCAGTTGGAACGACAGGTTGCAGAACGGCTTGGGATATGGAGTCAAGTTCATACTATCCGATGCCCGTACCAAAATCACCCGTTATCCCAACCCGACCAATACACTGGACAAATACCAGGCAGGCCAGATGATGGGCGATATCTACGGATACGAAACGATCGGCATTGCCAAATCGAAAGACGAGATGGACCAGCACCTGGCCTCACTTCCGAACGGAGGGCAAAACGCATTAGGAACGAACTGGGACGCCGGTGACATCATGTACAAAGATTTGAACGGAGACGGTAAAATCGATAATGGCGGTAACAAATATGACGATATGGGCGATATGAAAAAGATCGGTAACAATACCCCGCGTTATTTATTCGGCCTTGACCTGAATGCCGATTATAAAGGATTTGATTTCCGCGCCTTCTTCCAAGGAGTCATGAAACGCGATTACTGGCAAGGCAGTGCCTATTTTTGGGGAGCGACCAGCCTCTGGCATTCTACCGGTTTCGTAGAACATGCGGACTATTTTCGTGCAGAAGCATCAAACGATCTCCCTGCGAATTTAAATGCTTACTACCCTCGTCCTGTATTCGATTCAAGTAAGAACAGACAAAAACAGACCGCTTATTTGCAGAGTGCAGCCTATATTCGTCTAAAAAATGTCCAGTTAGGCTATACCTTGCCCGCAAACCTGACACACAAGTTCTATGTATCGAAACTACGCGTATTTGTCTCTGGTGAAAACTTGTGGACCGGTACATCATTGGCAAACATGTTCGACCCCGAAACAATCGGAGGAGGTGACGATACGGATAAAAACGGGAATGCTTATCCTTTATCCAAAACGATATCTTTCGGTATAAGTGTAACTTTATAACAAAACAAAAGCATCATGAAACAGATCAATATATTCAAATATGTAACCGGAGCCGCATTAATCGCGGTTTTCAGTTCCTGCAACGACTTCCTGGATCAGGAGCCCCAAGCCACGATCTCACCGGATAAATATCTGGTGGAGGAATCGCAACTGGCATCGTATGCAAACGGACTATACAAAGACATACTGCCCGGACATAGTTATGGCTACGGCATTTTCGGTGAAGACAAAGACACCGACAACCAAGCTAGTTTCGATTATAACGACCGGTATATTCCCGGACAATGGAAAACCAAACAGTCGCAGAAAATGGATGATGACCCCTATCGTTTCAAGTTTATCTACAGCTGCAACTATTTCCTCGAAAACGTTCTGCCCCGTTATAACGGAAAAACACTTTCCGGAGACGAAACCAAAATTCGCCAATACATTGGTGAAATTTACTTCCTGCGGGCACACGAATATTTCAAACGCTATCAGATGTTCGGTGATTTCCCGATCGTGCGCAACACAGTCCCCGACCAGATGGAACCACTGATAGAAGCTAGCAAACGTTCGCCCCGCAATGAGGTGGCGCGGTTCATCCTCTCCGATCTCGACTCGGCAATCATGTTGATGGGATCGGGCAAAGGAACCGACAAAACGCGTATAAACAAGGAAACAGCATTATTACTTAAATCGCGTGTCGCCCTTTTTGAAGGAACCTGGTTGAAATATTTTAAGAACACGGCATTTGTGCCCAATGGACCGGAATGGCCGGGAAAAAGTAAAGACTATAATGCCGGTTATCAGTTCCCGACAGGAGATATAGACAAAGAAATCAACTATTTCCTGACACAATCGATGGAAGCATCCAAAGCAGTGGGAGACGAAATTACTTTGGTTGAAAACACGGGACTGGTACAGCAATCCGCCGCAGAAGCCGCCAACCCTTATATGGATATGTTTTCAGCAGAGAATATGTCCGGTTACAGTGAAGTCTTATTATGGCGTCCCTACAGTAAAGCCTTAGGGGTTACACACAATGTCGTGACGGCTGGGCAACACGGGAACTACGGTATCGGACTTACACGCGGTATGGTAGAAGGATTCCTGATGGCCAACGGTCTGCCGATCTATTCGCCCAACAGCGGTTACCAAGGTGATGAAACAATCGCCGACGTGCGTAAGGAGCGTGATTCACGACTTTCCATTTTCCTCAAAGAACCGGGACAAAAGAACATCCTGTTTGAAGCGGCAGGAGGAGACATGGCTGTGCCTGTCGAACCCTATCCGGTTATCCTGAACAGTAACGCGGAAAAAGGTTATTCTACAGGTTACGCCCTGCGTAAAGGCGGAAGCTACGAACAGAAGCAATGCGACAACACTCAGAACTATACCGGTGCTCTGGCATTCCGCGGCACGGAAGCCTTGCTCAACTACATGGAAGCCTGCTACGAACGGGACGGTGCTTTAGACGGAACAGCTCAGAGTTATTGGAGACAGATACGCGAACGCTCTCATATTGATCCAGATTACAACAAAACAATCGGTGCGACAGATATGACGAAGGAAGCTCTGAACGACTGGGGCGCATACTCGGCAGGACAACTGGTAGATCCGACCCTATATAACATCCGCCGCGAACGTCGTTGCGAACTTATGGCAGAAGCCTTACGCTATATGGACTTACGCCGTTGGAGAGCGATGGACCAGATGATCAACACACCTTACCACATTGAAGGATTCAAAATCTGGGGTGAAATGCAGAACTGGTATAAAAATGAAGACGGCACGTCACAATTGGTATATGGCATGGACAATCCTAAATCAAATGTTTCGGAACCGACACGCAGCAAATACCTCCGTCCGTATGAGAAAGTAAACAACAACATCGCAAAGGACGGATATCGCTGGTCGATGGCACATTATCTGACTCCATATAATATCCAGCATTTCGACATCACATCGAGCACCGGCAATGTAGAAGATTCTCCTATTTACCAGAATCCATACTGGCCGACAGAAGCAAACATGCCGGCTATCCGGTAAGCTTCTTGGTATAAAATGCAGCTTTTGCAGTAAGAAGGAACTCTTCTTGACACAAAATACAGAATTTGCAGTCAGCAGAGGCCCTTCTTGTTACAAAAGCTGTATTTTTCAGTTAGAAGGGCTTCTTCTTGCCGCAAAATGATCCTTTTGTATCAAGACGGAACCCTTCTTGAACAAAAAGTCAGCTTTTGCAATAAGAAGAGCCTCCGCTGACAACAAAATGATCCTTTTGACATTTTCCACCATCAAAGGCTATAAAAAGATTCTCCATTATAATCCCTATTTAGTCTATTCTTTAGACTATGGAAAAGAATTTAATTTGCATACGATAAACTTAATACCTGATTCATGCGACGAATAAACATTTACCTCCTGCTGACAGGCCTTCTGATGTGCCTGTTTTCATGTAAGAACAATCCTTCCCACATTTCCCTGGCCGGAGAGTGGGAATTTGCATTAGACAGTACCGATACCGGAATAAATGAGAACTGGGCCGGACAGAACTTTAAGAACACGATCCTGTTACCCGGAACAACTGACGATGCCGGATACGGAACGCCAAACAAACTGGCTCCTGCCATCCAAAAGCCGCAAGTCCTCCACCTCACCCGCAAAAACAGTTATGTCGGGCCGGCCTGGTACAGCAAAGAAGTCGATATACCTTCCGGCTGGAAAGAAAAAGCGATCGAACTCAAACTGGAACGCGTCATCTGGCAAACATCCGTATGGGTGGACGGCAAACAGGTCGAAGGCATGCAGGAAAGCCTGGTCGCTCCGCATCTGTACGACCTGACGGAACACCTGACTCCCGGCAAGCACAAAATCACGATCCGCGTCGATAACCGGAAACGATATGATATCACGGCAGGCGACATGGCGCATGCTTATACAAACCAGACACAGATCATGTGGAACGGGATAATCGGAGAAATAACCCTGACAGCTAAGGATGCCGTTTCGATCCGCAATTTGCAGGCATACCCGGATTATAAGAACAAGCAAGTAAAAGTAAAATGCCTCGTAAACAATACGGGAGCGGCAACATCCGGTTCCTTGAATGCCGACATCCGGACGGCAACAGATCCCGTTATACAAGTACAACAACACGTGACACTTCAGCCTGGAGAAAACCGGCTCGAACTGATTTGCCCGATCAAAGACGAAGTAAAGGTATGGAACGAGTTCACGCCTACCTTGTACACCCTTCGGGCATCTATCCAGACAGACCCTTACAAAGATACCCAAGAAATCAAATTCGGCTTCCGGGATTTGGAAAAGAACGGGCCGGCTCTATTATTGAACGATCAGAAGATTTTCCTCAGAGGTACATTGGAGTGCTGCATATTCCCGCTTACCGGATACCCTCCGATGGAACACGAAGGTTGGGAAAAGGTCTTCACGACTGCCCGCGAATGGGGACTGAACCATCTCCGTTTCCATTCCTGGTGCCCGCCAAAAGCAGCATTCGAGGTGGCAGACTCGCTGGGCTTTTACCTGCAAGTAGAACTTCCGCTCTGGTCCACCAATTTATGTAAAGACAAACGAGCACCCTATTTATATGCCGAGGCTGACCGCATATTGGAAGAATACGGCAACCACCCCTCTTTCTGTCTACTCAGCCTTGGAAACGAGCTGCAATATGACTTCGAGTTCTTGGGCTCACTCCTGAATCATGTTAAAGAAAAGGATCCGCGCCATCTCTACACCACTACCTCCTTCACTTTCGAGAAAGGGCATGGCGACTGGCCGGAAACGAACGATGACTTTTTCATTACCCAATGGACCCGGAAAGGATGGGTACGCGGGCAAGGGGTATTCAACACGGAATCCCCTCGCTTCGACAAAGACTACTCCGCATCGGTCGAAGGTATGGAGGTCCCGCTAATCACACACGAGATAGGTCAATATGCTGTTTATCCCGACCTGAAAGAGATCGAGAAATATATCGGTATACTGGACCCCCTAAACTTCAAAGGAGTGAAAGAAGACCTTGAAAGGAAAGGATTAGCAGACAAAGCAGACGACTACCTGATGGCGACAGGCAAACTAGCCGCCCTCCTCTATAAGGAAGAGATCGAAAGGGCGATGAAAACACCTGGAATCAGCGGCTTCCAACTACTCGACCTCCATGATTTCCCCGGACAGGGAACAGCTCTCGTCGGCCTGCTGAATGCCTTTTGGGAAAGCAAAGGGGTAACAGAAGCGGCTACCTTCCGCCAGTCTTGCGCCCCGGTAACTCCGCTGGCTCGTTTCTCCAAAGCGGTATATACTACTGACGAACCGTTTGAAGCCGACATCGAAGTGGTGAACTATAGCGACAAAACGATTAACAATGGCATTATCGGTTGGAAATTAGCCGACCGACATGGAAAAGCAATTGCACAGGGAGAATTTCCGGCACGCTCGCTACCTGTCGGGGAGAACAGTATGACCGGTTCTGTCCGCTGTCCGTTAGATAAGATCACAGAGGCAAAGGAATTGACCTTGTCGGCTACGCTGAAAGGAACAGCCTATACAAATGAATGGAAAATATGGGTATATCCGGCAACCTTATCCGTCGATAAAGGAAACATCGTCATAACAGACCGTTTCACTGTCGCCGAAAAGGCTCTGAAAGAAGGGAAGAAAGTTCTGTTCAATCCTCCTTATGAATCATTGAAAGGACTGGAAGGGAAGTTCGTCCCTGTTTTCTGGAGTCCGGTGCATTTCCCCAAGCAAGCCGGGACAATGGGGTTGCTGCTCGATCCTGCCCATCCGGCATTCGCCCACTTCCCGACCGAAGGGCATACGGACTGGCAATGGTGGCGGCTCACAACAGAGTCGAAGACTCTTTGCATCGACAGCTTGTATACCGAAGTGACTCCCCTCGTCGAATGTGTGGACAACTTCGCCAACAACCGTCGTCTGGCCAATTTGTTCGAGACAAACTGCCTGAACGGGAAATTGATCATGTGCAGCATGGATCTGCTTCGCGAGCAAGCCAGAAGCCCCGAAAAGAAACAGTTACTCCACAGCCTCGTGGAATATATGAAATCCGGTGCCTTCAATCCCGCACCGCATACGTCTCCTGATGTCATCGCCCGGTTTCTGACTGCCGGACAATCAAGTTCGCGGGAAAAACCCGAATCCATTTACTAACTATGTGAAGAAAGACTGCTATATTTGCCTTGTAACAATCGTTGCTGGGCAAATATCGTATATACAGAAGCATATGAACATACAAAAATTGAAATTACTGTTAGCAACAGCCTGTTTGGCTCCCCTGCCACTCATCGCCCAAATCACGGAAAGAGAACGGCCGGCAGAATGGAAGCACCTCATTACAGGCGGACGCTACATGGACCGTTTCGAAGCAATGCCCGATGGCACGCTCTCCGGGGACACGTGGGGAGCGGACAGCGTACGCCCCCGGTATATCGATAACGGTATCGAACGTCCCGATATCTCCTTCTGGGGAGGCAACATCCTGCAAACGCCGGACCGGAAATACCACCTGTTCGTATGCGGATGGCCGGAAAGCGCTCCCAAAGGGCATATGGAATGGCCCAATTCAACCGTTTACCATGCGACCGGCGATCGCCTGCACGGGCCTTTCACCATCCAAGACACGATAGGGAAAGGGCATAACCCGGAGGCTTTCGTCCTCAACGACGGCCGGATCGTCGTATATGTCATCGACGGATATTATATAGCCGACCAGGTCAATGGCCCCTGGCAATACGGAAAGTTCACGTTCAATCCCCGCGACCGGAAGATCATCGAAGGACTGAGCAACCTCAGCTTTGCCAAAAGGCAGGATGGTTCCTACCTGATGGTTTGCCGGGGAGGAGGCATCTGGATCAGCAAAGACGGCATCGCCCCTTACGAGCAGATCACGGACAAGCGGGTTTATCCGCCTGTCAAAGGAGAGTTCGAGGACCCGGTCATCTGGCGGGATTCCCTGCAATACCACCTGATTGTGAATGACTGGTTAGGGCGTATCGCCTTCTACCAACGTTCCAAAGACGGCATCCACTGGGTGACGGAGCAAGGGGAAGCCTATGTGCCCGGAATCTCCTTCCACCGGGACGGGCATGTCGAGCATTGGTTCAAATACGAACGTCCTAAAGTATTCCAAGACAAACAAGGACGTGTAGAGCAGATGAACTTTGCCGTCATCGATACCGTCAAATGGGATGATCATGGCAATGACAACCACAGTTCGAAGAATATCTGTATCCCGATGAACAAGGGGATGTTATTGTCCGTCCTGAACCGAACACCGATAACAGCCTCCACTGAAATCATCCAGGTCAAGATCCTAGCGGAAGAAGGCTTCGATCCGGTCCGGGAGATCGATGTGCCGTCCCTGCGGTTCGGTTCATACAACGAAGTGAACTTCGGCAGAGGGTGTAAAGTGGTCAAAACCGAAGCATCCGGAAAAGACCTTATCCTGACATTCGACGGTAAGGGAAGCGGCATCACACCGGATGAATTCGCTCCGAAGATGATCGGAAAGGATAAAAACGGAAAACTGTTGTTCGGATATGCGAACCTGCCTTATGTCGATTACAAGCCGGCTCTATTGTCCTGCCGACGTCCCGTTTACCGGGAAGGCCGGAACGAAGTCGAACTGGAAATCCAGAACTTCGGACTATCGGTATCAGGAGAAATGACAGTCGAAATCAAGCAAGCCGGGGCAGGAATGGGCCGTCATACGGTCAAGCCCCTGCAACCGTATGAAAAAGCAAGCCTCACCTTTACCCCTGAAAAGGGGAAATGGACGGATAAGGCGGATTACCAGGTAGTCTTCCTCCGGGATGGGCAAATAGTAGAAACAAACAATTTCAATATCTCCAAATAATCATTTATAAACATGAAACACACCTTTATCCTCCTGCTCGGAGCCATGCTGTCCCTACAGGGGCAAGCCCAGGACAAGCAGATGCAATTTCAGAACACGATCAAGGTCGAAGCTGGCGACAGCCATGCGGACATCATCGCGAAAGCGGCCCATGTCGTGCCTTCGCCCAACCAGTTGGCGGCATTGCAAAACGAGTTTATCGCCTTCATCCATTTCGGGCCGAACAGTTTTACCCGCCTGGAATGGGGAAGCGGAAAGGAAGACCCGAAAGTCTTCGACCTGAAAGAGCTCGACACGGACCAGTGGTGCGAGGCCATGAAAGCAGCCGGCATGAAGATGGTGATTCTGACGGTCAAGCACCATGACGGGTTCGTCCTGTGGCAAAGCCGTTACACAAAACACGGCATCATGTCCACCGGTTTCCGCGACGGCAAAGGCGACATCCTGAAAGACCTGTCCGAATCCTGCCGCAAATACGGATTGAAGTTAGGCGTCTATCTGTCACCGGCAGACCTGTACCATATCGAAAACCCGGAAGGGTTGTACGGCAACCTCAGCCCATACACCAAACGGACCATCCCGCGGGAAGTCCCCGGACGGCCTTTTGCCAACAAGACCCGTTTCGAATTCGTAGTGGACGACTACAACGAATACTTCCTCAACCAACTCTTCGAGATCCTGACCGAATACGGCCCGATCCACGAAGTATGGTTCGACGGGGCACATCCCAAGCGGAAAGGCGGACAGACCTACAACTATCCCGCCTGGAAAAAACTGATCAAGGCACTTGCCCCCAACGCCGTTATCTTCGGACGGGAAGATGTCCGGTGGTGCGGCAATGAAGCCGGCGGCACACGGTCAACCGAGTGGAACGTGATCCCCTACCTGGCAAATCCGGACACGATGTCGAACTTCGCCGATATGACCGACAAAGACCTCGGAAGCCGTGAACAGCTCTATAAAGCCAAATACCTGCATTACCAGCAGGCCGAAACCAACACTTCCATCCGCGAAGGCTGGTTCTACCGGGACGACACGCACCAGAAAGTACGAAGCACCGACGATGTGTTCGACATCTATGAACGCGCCGTAGGAGGCAACTCCACCTTCCTGTTGAACATCCCGCCCAACCGGAACGGGAAATTCTCTCCGACGGATGTAGCCGTGCTGAAGGAAACCGGCCAGCGAATCCGGGAAACCTACGGGACCGACCTGTTCCGTCAGGCAGAAGGCCCGAAAGAAGTGCTTGACCAAAATGCAGACACCTATGTGACAGCCGATAAGGACGGGGCGGGAATCGTCATCTCCACTCCCCAACCTGTCACCCTCAACCGTCTGGTTCTCCAGGAAGCAATTGCCACCAACGGGGAACGGGTAGAGAAACACGCCGTGGATGCCTGGATCGACGGAGGATGGAAAGAGATCGCCCATGCCACCAACATCGGCTACAAGCGAATCCTGCGCTTCCCGGATGTCACGACGGACAAGATACGGGTCCGCATACTCGAATCCCGCCTGACACCCGCCATCTGCACCATCTCCGCCCACCACTACAAAGCCCGTCCGCCCCGGTTGAGCGCACAAAGAAGCATGGACGGATTGGTTACCATCGAACCGATGGCACAAGAATTCGGCTGGAAAGCGCACGGCGAGAACATTGCCGAGAACCTGAACGCAGGTTTCAAGATCTACTATACGACAGACGGAACGGAACCATCGGCTGGCTCTACCGAATATAAAGCACCTTTCCTGATGGGAAACAGCGAACTGAAAGCGGTAGCCATCCTGAACGGAGAAAAAGGAGCTATCTTGCAGGAACGGTTCGGGCTGGTCAAGAAGGGATGGAAGATAGCCGACAAGACCGCGCAATCCCTTGCCATCGACCTCGACAGCCAGCAAACGGTAAGCGGCTTTGCCTTCACCCCGCAAAAACAAGGCGGTAAGGGCACGGTAGCCGGTATCATCCGGATCAGCAACGACGGAAAGAACTGGAAAGAGGTGGAACGCTTCGAATTCGGCAACCTGATCAACGATCCGTCCAAACGCTACCATCATTTCAAGCAAACGGTAAAAGCCCGCTACGTCCAAGTGGAAGCAGCGGAAATCGCCGCCCGTACGGAGGCTGCCGCCCTTGCTGGAATAGACATCTTCTGATCTATACCCTTAAGGCTAAAAAAAAATACCCTCTATCCTGTCCGGCTACTCCCTATAAGGTAGCTCCGGACAGGATAGAGGGTATTTTTTTAGCATGCATGCTTTTTCAAAAGAGGATGCACGCTTTTTCAAAAAAGGGTACATGCTCTTTCAAAAAAGGGTGCAAGCAAAAATTACAGAACAAAAGGTGTAGCTTTCACATACGCCTTATATCCTTTGATCATGCCGGGGAATCCTTCTTCTGCACGGGGCAGGTAGCGGAAACCGGATATCGTCTGCTCTTCCTTCAAATCGATCACGACCTGGTGCGGATATTTGTCTCCCTGCTTCGTGCTCCAATAGGTAGATTCCTGCAAGTCATAGATCTTATCGGCAGTGAAGTTACCCCACTGCGTGCTTTCGCTGTCCGCATAGGAGATGTTCCAATGCTGGCGGGGGAGCGGTTTGCCGTCTTCGTCCAACAGATAGAACTCGGCCATAGCGGCATTGTCCTTGCCATCCTGTGCATCCAATGCTTCGAGGCAGAAATAGCGGCCCTTGACAGTCCGGCCAAACTTCACTTCCTGCCAGCCGTTTCCGGGTTTCAGCGCACCGTTGGCAACCGGTTTCTCACCTTTCAGGTTCAGCGTCTGCCCCTCTTCACGGTGGGTAGCCGGGGCTTCAGCCCGCAACATATCCAAGATCGGTTCCTTCCGGCCTTCCACTACAGCCTTTTCCGGGCCTAACAGGTCGAGGATGATGATCTCGTTCTTTCCCTTCTTCAACCAGCATCCGGGCATAAACAAAGTCTGCTGAGGTCCGATCTCCCAGAAGCGGCCCATCGCCTTTCCGTTTACCCAAACCATGCCTTTTCCCCAGGTCTGCATGTCGAGGAACACGTCTCCGACTTCATCCAGCTCGAAAGTAGTCCGGTAATAAGCCGGTCCGTCGAGTTTGTCTCCCGCTGCATACTTCTTGTCCTGTACGAAAGCGTAATCGACCGGGAAGCTGTAAACCTGCCAGTCTTCCAGTTCCTGTCTGCCGGTGTCGCTGATCAGTTCCACCTTATCCGTAATCCCCTTACGGTCGTGGATGGCAACATCGAAGTTGACACGTCCCATCGCCTCCACCAGGATATCCAGGCGCGTTCCTGCTGCCAAAGCCGGCAGCACCACCGTGTTTTCACCTCTGCGACGATCCAGACGGCCCAATAGTTTGCCATCGGCAAAGACCTGTGCCCAGTCATGCACCTCATCGATCAACAGGGTCGTTCCTTCCTTTACGGCAGGCAGAGTCGTCCGGTAGAGGATCGTTCCCCAACCTTGGTCGAACTGCTCCATCGGTTTAATCTCTTTCGAAGCCTGGGGAGCAGGCAGATTGTCGAACAGCGGAGCCACTTCGCCGACGGTGAACGCCGGGATCTCGATCAAAGGATAAGCTGCCGGGACATCGGGTATGACCTGGCCGGAATCGGCATATTGTGTCAGCAGTTCACGTAACTTGTAGTATTTGGGAGTCGCCCAACCCGCCTCGCTGATCGGGGCGTCATAATCGTAGGAGCTGCACATGGCGGAATAGGCCGGGCTGTTCGCACCGCCCCAATGTCCGAAAGTCGTCCCCCCGTGCGCCATATAGAGCGAGAAGGAGATATGACGGTCCAGCATGTCCTTGATACCGGAAACCATCACCCCGGCATCGCGCGTCTCGTGCTTGCGTCCCCAATGGTCGAACCATCCGCTCCAGAACTCGCTGCACATCAGCGGAGCATCGGGGCGTGCCTCTTTCAACTTCTTGAACTGGGCATCGATATTGGCTCCTGTCCCGAAGTTGATCGTCCAGACCAGATCATCCAGGCCGTTCAACTGGAAAGTAGAGCTCCAGTCGCACTGGAACAAAGGAACATCGGTAAAGCCGGCTGCTTTTACCGCATCGCGGATATTGGCGATATACGCCTTGTCGGTAGCATATGCCCCATACTCGTTCTCGACCTGTACCATGATGATATTCCCGCCCCGGGTCACCTGCAAGTCAGCCAACTGCTTGCCGATCTCGTTCATGAACAGCTTCGTCCGTTCGAGGAAATAGGGATCGTTGGTACGGAGCTTGATATCCTCCTTCTTCAACAACCACCAGGGCAGTCCGCCCATCTCCCACTCAGAGCAGACATAAGGGCCGGGACGCAACATGATATACATGCCTTCTTTCTGGGCCAGCCGGCAAAAAGCGGCAATATCGTTCTGCCCCTTGAAATCGAACTCGCCCGGTTTCTGCTCATGGATATTCCAGAACGCATAGATACAGATCGTATTCATGCCGAGTGCCTTGCACATCTGAATACGATGTTGCCAGTATTCGGCGGGGATACGGGTGTAATGTATCTCCGCCGCCTTAATCACAAATGGTTTGCCATCCAGCAGGAAGGTTCCCTTCCCGATAGAAAAATCGTGCTTCTCCCCTTGTCTGGGACTGCATCCTGAGAACAGGAGGATAACGCAGCAGGTTATCAATCCTGCTAAAATCTTGTTTACGTGTTTCATATAAGTTAATTGTATTGTACTGTCACTGTTTTATCTTTCTCTGTTTCCAGAATCAGGACTCCCTCCTTCTCCAGTTTATCTCCCTTGTTGCCCGTTACGGAAGCGACTTTGCATCCTTCAGGGATAGCCAGACGCAACGTCCCG
>OIWQ01003281.1_pt1 | contig 14869 bp, 15 predicted proteins | sample 1587571 | NCBI WGS metagenome assembly OIWQ01 (sample SAMEA3888910, study PRJEB22519) | human gut metagenome | biome: human gut; feature: human-associated habitat; material: faeces | place: Denmark | collected 2010 | reverse complement strand
CCACCACCATCACGGAGGTGGCGGAGGAGGACTGGATCACGGCGGTGACGCCGGTGCCCAGCAGAACCCCCTTCAGCGGTGTGCTGGTCAGCTTATACAGCACCAGCTCCAGCTTGCTTCCGGCGACTTTTTTCAGGCCGTCGCCCATAATGGCCATGCCGAACAGAAACAGCGCGATGCCGCCTAACAGGCCGATGATCTCGGATGCACCCATACGCATTCCCCTCCCAGTATATATCTGTTCTATAGTATAGCAAATTCCGGGGAGCCGTGTCGATGGAAAACCCCGCAAAAGAATGGAGAATTGCGGAGAAAAAACGCCGGATTCTTTGTGGATTCCGGAAAAATACTCGGTAAAAAATTAACGATACTTGCGTATTACATTGGGACGGGGTATACTGTTTTATTATACCATTGATTAGATACGCTTAACGCTGTAAAAAGGAGCCGTTATGTTCAAGCATTGTCTCATCGTGTTTCTGGTGTCCATGGTGCCCATCATCGAGCTGCGGGGCGCCATCCCCTACGGCGTGGGCTTCGGTCTGCCGCTGTGGCTGACGTATATCATCGCCATTGTGGGCAATATGCTGCCAGTGCCGCTGATCTATTTCTTTGCCCGGAAGGTGCTGGAGTGGGGCCGGGACAAGCCCGTCATTGGGAAATTCTTCACCTTCTGCCTGGAAAAGGGCAAAAAGGGCGGCGAAAAGCTCCAGGCCAAGGCGGGCCGGGGCCTGTTCTGGGCGCTGCTGCTGTTTGTGGGCATCCCCCTGCCCGGCACGGGGGCCTGGACCGGCACCCTGGCCGCCAGCCTGCTGGATATGGACTTCCGCCGCAGCGTGCTGGCCTGCATGGGCGGCGTGCTGCTGGCCGGGTGCATTATGGGCGCGCTGAGTCTGCTGGGGGTCTCCGCCTTTGGCGCCATCGCCGGATAACCGGCGGTTTGGTGTCCGAGTTTAAGACCGATGAGCTTGTCAAAAAAGCCTTTTTTGACAAGCTGAAGCTCCCCTTTCTCTGATAATCAGAGAAAGGGGAGCTTTTCTACTCAATGAATGGGTTCGGAATCAACTTGCCGGAGCCGGACAGGCACGTTTTCCGGGAGGAACACATATATTGGGCTATGCAGCAACGGATGGAGGGTTTTTATGGATCAGAAGGAAATGATGGAGCGGCTGAGGCGGGACCCGGCGGCCCTGCAGGCGGTGATGGGGTCCCGGGACGGCCAGATGCTGCTGGGACTGCTGTCCGGCAGCGACGGGGGCCGCACCCTGCAGCAGGCCGTCCGCCAGGCGGCGGCGGGGGACGCCTCCGCCATCAGCGGAATGCTTCAGGGCATCATGAGCACGCCCCAGGGGGCGGCCCTGGTGCAGCGGATCGGCGAAAGCCTGCAAAAATAGGAAGGAGGGACGGCAGTGTCGGAGCTGGAGGAAAAACTGAACGCGCTGCTGTCCGATCCCAACAGCATGGCCCAGGTCATGCAGATGGCCCAGCAGCTGTCCGGAGCCATGGGGGAGCAGAAGGCGGCCCCGCCGCCCCCTACCCCGCCGCCGGGGCCTGACCTGGGGGCGGCCCTGGGCGGATTGGACCCGAAGCTCCTGGGGAAGCTGCTGCCCCTGGCCGGTGAGCTGGGGACGGAGAACAGCGCCGCTTTGCAGCTGCTACAGGCCCTGCGCCCGTTCCTGAAGGAAGAAAAGCAAGAGAAGATCGAGCGGGCGGCCCGGCTGGCGCGGCTGATCCATGTGGGGAAAAAGCTGCTGGCGGATTGGGAGGGGTAGCCACCATGTATAACCGCTATATCCGCAACGACAACGGGGTATATGACCGGGTGCCCCAGCAGGAGGCGGCCTCGCCGCCTCCGCCCCGTCCCGAACCCCGGACCCAGCCGCCGCCTCCGCCGCCCAGGCCGGAACCGGTTTCCCCTCCGGCGCCGGAGCGGCAGTTTCTGAACCGGCTGCTGGCAAAGCTGCACCTGGGGGACATGGATGCCGGGGATCTGCTGCTGCTTCTGATCCTGTTTTTCCTGTTCTATCAGAAGGCGGACGAGGAGGTCCTCATCGCCATCGGCCTGCTGCTGATTCTGTAGCGATGATCCTGCGAAAACGGCCCCCGGTGTTACACCGGGGGCCGTTTTTTGTACGTTGTGTGGGGGTCAGCACTGGTTCTGGTTCTGGTTCTGCTGCTGATTCTGGTTCTGATTCTGCTTGGAATTGCGGTTCTGACGGGTGTTCTGGTTCTGATTCTGGTTGCTGTTCTGGTTCTGGTACTTGTCCATGACGGACACCTCCTTCTGTACCTGCGGTACAGGGATAGTTTGGCCGGAACCGGCGGAATCATGCACAAGTCCGGGAAAAAATCGCAAAGCGCGGCGGCGGGGTTGTTCCGGGACAGGGAATCTGGTATAATGCGGATAGAAATTTTTGCGGAGGAGGGAACCGTCATGCGGACGCTGGCCGCCATATCGCTGTCCTTTGCCGCCGCCGTTTTCGCGGCGGTGCTGCTGCCCTGGTCCGGGTGGACCTGGTGGTCGGCAATCGTCTGCGGAATCCTGAGCCTGGCGGCGGTGCTGCTGCGCCGCCGTCTGCCGGACAAGCTGCGGCTGCGGGCGGCGGTGATTCTGTTCTCCCTCTGCGGAGGCCTGCTGTATTTCGGCGGGTATCAGGCCCTGGTGCAGCAGCCGGTACTGGAGCGCTGCGGCCGGGAGGCGGAATTTTCCGCCGTCGCGGCGGACTTCGGCCAGCTGACGGAGCAGGGCGGCCGGGTGACGGTGTATCCGGAGGGGCTTCGGGGCGTCAAAGCGGTCTGCTACGGCGGCCAGGAGCTGTCCCGATTGGAGCCGGGACAGCGGATCACCGGCTATGCCCGCTGGCAGGACGCCGGGCGCATTCATGAAAACGACGTGACCACCTTCACCTCCCGGGGCGTGTTCGCCCTGCTGTATGTCCAGGGGGACGTGACGGAGGAGGCGGGCAGCGCCGGGAGCCTGCGCTGGCTGCCCCAGCGGACGGCCCGGGCCCTGCGGGAAAAGATCGCCGCCATCTGGGACGATGAGACCACCGCCGCCTTTGTCACGGCGGAGCTGACCGGAGACCGGGGCGGCCTGTCCGTGGCGGACGAGACGGCCATGTCCCAGGCGGGGCTTTCCCACCTGTTCGCCGTGTCCGGCCTGCACTGCGCGTTTCTGGTGAGCCTGCTGGGCCTGCTGCTGGGCAGCAGGCGGCGGCTGTCCGCCGGGGTATCCATGGCGGTGCTGGCGTTTTACATGCTGGTGGTGGGCCTGTCGCCGTCGGTGGTGCGGGCGTGCATCATGCAGGCCTTCGTGCTGGCGGCGCCCCTGTTCAAGCGGGACAGCGACGGCCTCACCAGCCTGGGCGCGGCGCTGCTGGTGATTTTGCTGGCCAACCCCTTCGCCGCCGGAAGCATCAGCCTGCAGCTGAGTTTTGCGGCCACCCTGGGACTGGTGTGGCTGTCGCCGAAGCTGTACCGGAATCTGTCCCGGTTCTACACCGGGACAAGCCGGGTCATCCGATGGGCGGTGAACTTCCTGTGCGCCAACGTGTCGGCGTCCGTCTCGGCTCTGGTTTTCACCATTCCGCTGACGGCCATCTACTTCAACATCCTGACCCTTACCGCCCCCATCAGCAACCTGCTGGCCGTTCCGGCGGCGGGATGGAACTTCATGGCGGGCTTTGTGACGGTGCTGGCGGGCTTTGTATGGCTTCCGGCGGCCCGGGTGCTGGGCTGGGTATGCTTCGGCCTGGTGCGGTATGTGCTGTGGGTCGCCGGGGTGCTGGCCTCGGCTCCGGGGCACGCGGTGTATTTTTCCAACGGCTTTCTGAAATACTGGCTGCTGTATGTATACGCCATGTTCGGCGGGTGCCTGCTGACCCGGGACCGGCGGCGGAAGTACGCCGTGGCCGGAGTCCTGGCGGCGGTGACGCTGGCGCTGGCGGTGGGCCTGAACACCGGACTGCATCAATATGGGGACCTGTCCGTGATGGCCCTGGACGTGGGCCAGGGGGAGAGCGTGGCCCTGTATACCCGGGAGAAGGCGGTGCTGGTGGACTGCGGGTCCAGCAACAGCTATATCAGCGCTGGGGCCCGGGCGGCGGACCAGCTGGAGAGCATGGGCATCCACCGCCTGTCGGCGGTAGCGGTGACCCACTATCACGCGGACCACACCAACGGACTGGAGGAGCTGCTGGCCCGGATGCCGGTGGAGCGTCTGCTGCTGCCGGAGATCCAGGATGAATACGGCGTCCGGGACCGGCTGCTGGCCCTGGCCCGGGAGCTGGACATCCCCGTGACCATGGTGACGGACACCTATCAGTTCCCCATGGGCCAGGCCATGCTGACCATCTATCCGCCGGTGGGCGCGGGAGATCTGAACGAGCAGGGGCTGACCTTCCGGTGCTCGGCGGGGGATTTCGACGCCCTGATCACCGGCGACATGGCCGGAAACACGGAAAAGAAGCTGGTGGAGCGGTTCGACCTGCCGGATATCGAGGTGCTGGTGGTGGGACACCACGGCTCCCGGTACAGCAGCACCGACGCGTTCTTGCAGCAGGTGCGGCCGGAGACGGCTATCATCAGCGTGGGAGACAACAGCTACGGCCACCCCACCCAGGAGGCCATGGACCGGCTGTCCCGGAACGGGGCCACCGTGTACCGCACTGACCGGCAGGGGAACGTCCTGGTCACAGTGAACGGAGGAACGTAAATGGCGGCAAAGGCTACGAAAAAAAGCGGCGCAGCCCTGGAAAAGCTGCGGGCGGATATCAAAAGCGGCAGCCCGGAGAACGTGTACATTTTCTACGGAGAGGAGACGTATCTGCGGGACCGGTATCTGGAGGAGCTGAAGGCCCTGCTGGTGCCGGAGGGCTTCGAGGAGTTCAACTATCACCGGATTTCCGGAAAGGGACTGACCGTCCAGGACCTGACGGAGGTGGTGGAGGCCATGCCCATGATGGCCCAGCACACCCTGACGGTGGTGACGGATATGGACCTGTTCCGGCTGGACGAGGGGCAGCGGGGGCTGCTGATCAATCTGCTGGGGGATTTCCCGGAATACGGCACGTTGGTGTTTGTATACGACGTGCTGCCCTATAAGCGGGACGGCAAAATGAAAAAGCTGTGCGCCGCCATCGGGGACCACGCGCAGGAGGTGGAGTTCTGCCAGCAGGAGCGGGACCAGCTGCTGCGGTGGATGAAGCGGCGGTTCGCGGCGGAGGGCCACGACATCGACACGGCCACGGCGGACCATCTGCTGTTCACCTGCGGCACGCTGATGACGGACCTGGTGCCGGAGATCGGGAAGATCGCCGCCTATGCCAAGGGGGAGCGCATCACCGTGGCGGACATCAACGCCGTGGCGGACCCCATTCTGGACGCCCAGGTGTTCGACATGACCAACAGCATCACCGCCGGAAAATACGACGATGCGGCCCGGGTGCTGGGGGAGCTGCTGCGGATGCAGACGGAGCCCATTGTGATCCTGGCGGCGGTGGGCAAGGAGCTGCGGCGGCTGTATACCGCCCGAATGGCCCTGGACGGCGGCAAGGACCGGCTCTGGCTGAAGCAGCTGTGGAACATGAGCAGCGATTACCCGGCCAAGCTGCTGATGCAGGCGGCCAGAAAGGTGGACCACGACTGGTGCCGGACGGCGGTGCTGCGGTGCCAGCAGCTGGACCGGCGGATGAAGAGCATGAGTATGCCGGATAAGCAGAAGGAGGACGAATTGAAGCTGTTTCTGATGGAATTGGCGGGGTGCAGATGAAGCCCCGGGTAAAAGAGGTCATCGTGGTGGAGGGGCGGTATGACCGCAACGCCCTTTTGCAGGCGGTGGACGCCACGGTGGTGGAGACCGGCGGGTTCTCCGTGTTCAACGACCGGGAAAAGCTGGCGTTTTTGCGGCGGCTGGCGGAAAAGTGGGGGCTGATCCTGCTGACGGACCCGGACGGGGCGGGCTTTGTGATCCGGAACCACCTGAAGGGGGCCATCCCCCGCCAGCAGCTGAAGCAGGCCTATGTCCCGGATATCGCCGGGAAGGAGCGGCGCAAGCGCCATCCCGGCAAGGAGGGCAAGTTAGGAGTGGAGGGCATGCGGCCGGAGGTGCTGCTGGAGGCCCTGCGGCGCTGCGGCGCCACCCTGGAGGGGGAGGACGCCCCGGCCCCCGGCGGGGACCTGACCAAGGCGGACATGATGGACAAGGGTCTGGTGGGGCCGAACTCCGCCGCCCGGCGGCAGCAGGTGCTGCGGGACCTGGGCCTGCCGGAGCACCTGACGGCCAACGGCCTGCTGGAGGCCCTGAATCTGCTGCTGACACGAGAGGAGTTTGAGAAGCTGTGACGGAGCCATTGGAGATCGAGCGGAAATTCCTGATCGAAATGCCGGACCGGACCCTGCTGGACCGGTGTCCGGTGCGGTGGGAGATATGGCAGACGTATCTGCTGTCCCGGCCCGGCGTCAGCGCCCGGGTCCGCCGCCGGGTGGGGGAAACGGAGCAGTTTTTCCACACCGAGAAGCAGCGCCTGACGGACCGCACCTGCGTGGAGCGGGAGCGGGAGATCGACGCCCGGGAATATGAGGCCCTGCTGGCACAGCGGGACCCGACGCGGGTGACCATTCACAAGGTGCGCTATTGCCTGCCGGAGGGCGGACTGGTGTTCGAGATCGACGTGTACCCCTTCTGGCGACGGCTGGCGGTGATGGAGGTGGAGCTTCAACGGGAGGACCAGAGCTTCACCGTGCCCCGGGGGCTTCGGGTGCTGCGGGAGGTATCCGGCGACCGGCGGCTGAAAAACGCCGCCCTGGCGGGCCATGTGCCGCCGGAGGAAGAATTGTTGGCCGAAGCCGCCGGAAATGGAATAACTCCCTTGCATGGAAGTCCGGAATGTGGTAAAATAATCTGAAAATACCGGCGGGGGAACAACTGCCGGTGCATTTTCGCGGAAATCGTGCTGCGGCACGGATTCGATATCTATACGCATACATAGGAGGAACAAAAAATGTCTTTCATGATCGAAACGTCTGCTCGTCATATCCACCTGACCCAGGAGACGGTGGAGAAGCTGTTCGGCGAGGGCTATCAGCTGACCGTTCGCAAGCCCCTGTCCTATCCCGGCCAGTACGCCTGCAACGAGCGGCTGACCATCGTGGGGCCCAAGAAGGAAATGGCCAACGTGTCCATTCTGGGGCCTGTGCGTAAGGCCGACCAGGTGGAGGTCTCCGCCACCGACGCCCGCACCCTGGGCATCGACGCTCCCGTCCGGGAGAGCGGCCATGTGGAGGGCTCCGGCGCATGTAAGCTCATCGGGCCCAAGGGCGAGGTGGAGCTGAGCCAGGGCGTCATCATCGCCAAGCGGCATCTGCATGTCCGCCAGGAGGACGCCGAGAAGATGGGCGTCAAGGACAAGGAGATCATCAAGGTGGCCTGCGGCGGCGAGGGCCGCAAGCTGATCTTCGACGACGTGGTGGTCCGCGTCAACGTGGGCGGCGCCACCACCATGCACATCGACACCGATGAGGCGCAGGCCGCCGGCAACCCCACCGTGGGCGAGATCTATCGGTAAATCATCCGAATCTAAAGGGGGTGCGCACCGCGCACCCCCAGCTTGTCAAAAAACATTTTTGACAAGCTGGGGGCGGTTTTTCAGAACTTCAAAAAATTCTGAAAAACAAGTGATTGCAAACGAAAGACACCCCTGATGGGTTTCTTTCGTAACTATCTTCCTTTCCGATGGTGAAAGTCCCCCCTCTTTTGACAGTCTTGCAGGGTGCGCGATGCGCACCCTGCGCTTTAACGGGTTTTTACAGAAAAGGAGCGTGACCTATGGCGACCACTCTCATCCGCAATGCCCAGGCCATCGTCACCGTGGACCGGGAGGACCGGGTGCTGCGGGGCGGAAACATCCTGGTGCAGGACAACGTGATCCGATACATCGGGCCGGAGGAGCGCCCGGCGGACCGCGTCATCGACGCCTCCCACTGCTTTGTGTACCCCGGTCTGGTGAACACCCACCACCATCTGTACCAGACCTTCACACGGAACCTGCCGAAGGTGCAGAAAATGGAGCTGTTTCCGTGGCTGCGGACCCTGTACGAGATCTGGCGGGGCCTGGACGAGGACTGCATCTATTACAGCTCTCTGGTGGGGCTGGGCGAGCTGCTGAAATACGGCTGCACCACCTGCATGGACCACCACTATGTGTTCCCCAAGGTGGGATCGGAGCACTTCATCGACCAGCAGTTCCGGGCGGCGGACCTGCTGGGGGTCCGGTTCCACGCCACCCGGGGCAGTATGTCCCGGGGCAAAAGCGACGGCGGTCTGCCGCCGGACGACCTGGTGCAGGATGTGGACACCATCCTGCGGGACAGCCAGAGATTGGTGGAGAAATTCCACGATACATCCCGGTTTTCCATGCACCAGGTGGCCCTGGCCCCGTGCTCGCCCTTCAGCGTGACCACGGAGCTGCTGAAGCAGTCGGCGGTCCTGGCCCGGTCCATGGGGGTGCGGCTGCACACCCATCTGTGCGAGACCAAGGACGAGGAGCGGTTCACCCTGGAGGCCGTGGGTATGCGGCCCCTGGCGTATATGGAGAGCTGCGGCTGGCTGGGAGAGGACGTGTGGTATGCCCACGGCATCCACTTCAATGATCAGGAGTTGCGGCTGCTGGCCCGGACGGGGACAGGCATCGCCCACTGCCCGGTGTCCAACATGAAGCTGGCCTCCGGCGTGTGCCGGGTGCCGGATATGCTGGAGCTGGGGGTGCCGGTGGGGCTGGCCGTGGACGGTTCGGCGTCCAACGACTGCTCCAACCTGCTGGCAGAGATCCGGGCGGCGTATCTGCTGCACCGGCTGACCTACAGCGCCAAGGCCCCCACCGGGTATGACCTGCTGAAAATGGCCACCATGGGCAGCGCCCGGCTTCTGGGCCGCCAGGACGAGATCGGCAGCCTGGAGGTGGGAAAGGCGGCGGACCTGTTCCTGCTGGACGTGGACCTGCTGGAGCTGGCCGGGGCCAAGCTGGACCCCGCCTGTATGCTGGGCACCGTGGGCTATGCCCGCCCGGCGGAGCTGGTGATGGTCAACGGCCGGGTGGTGGTGGAGCACGGCCGTGTGCTGGGTATGGACGAGGAACAAACCCGCGTCCGGGCCCAGCAGCTGGTGGACGGGATGCTGCAAAAAGCGGAATAAGCAAAAACTCGGGTACGGCACGCCGTACCCGAGTTTTTTATATAACCGGCTGTCACTCCCGGTACAGTGGGCCGCTGATGTCCACCTGGCCGAAGGAGGCGGCCACCTGGCCGTCCAGCAGCAGCTGGACCCGGTCCACGCCGTTGGCGGAGCACAGGGAGTTCACCAAGCCCCGGACCAGCAGCTGCTGGGCCTCCAGGCCCTCCGGCAGCAGGGACACGTCCGACCGGGGCAGATTCAGATAGCAGGTGCCGCTTTCCACCCGGACCGTCAGCATCTGGAAGCCCTCCGGCAGCAGGGGGGACAGACTCTCGGTCTGGGGGCCCTCCATCAGGGCGGACATGATGGCCTCCACGGCGCTGTCGCCCTCGTGAAGGGTCAGGGTCCGGGATTCCGACGTCAGTAGGCCGCTTTCCCGGGCGGGGAAGAACAGGCGCACCCCCAGGGTGCGGGTCACGTCGTCCTCGCTGGTCATCAGCACCTCCCGGGACTGCAGCAGGCTGTGGGTCCGATAGGCCAGGTCCTGGCCCTCCACGGTGATGCGGACCACAGAGATGCCGGGCAGCTGGGACAGGGTCAGGGTGACGCAGTAGTCGGCGATGGTCAGGTCGATGCCGGACAGCTGCTCATACCCCTGGGAGAAGTCCACCAGGGCCATGCCGCCGGTAAGCTGGCAGCTGTGCAGCGTCACCCCCTGGGGGATGGGCGTGCGGTAGCCCGGCTCGGTGCACGCCCCCAGCAGCTGCTCCAGAGCCGCCTGGGCCTGCTGGTCCACGGTGAAGCTTTTCCGCTCCGACCAGTCCACGTCCACGGCGGAGATGGCGTCGCCGCCCGGGGCGCCGGACAGGCCGTAGATCCGGAAGGTCTGTTTGGGCGTCCGGCGGCTGGCGGCGCAGCCGGTAAGCAGCAGTGCCAGACAAAGCAGCAGGAGAAAGATCCGTTTTTTCATTCGTCCGCCTCCTCTCGCCGGGCCAGGGGCAGCTCCACGATGAACACGGTGCCGCTGCCGGACTGCCGGTGCTGGGCCCGGATGGAGCCGCCCCGGCGGCGCACGGTGTCGCTGACAATGCTCAGGCCCAGACCCGTGCCGCCCACGGCCCGGGAACGGTTCTTGTCCACCCGGTAAAACCGCTCGAATATGTGCTCCATGTCCTCGTCGGGGATGCCGATGCCGTTGTCCTCCACGGAGATCACCACGGTGTCGCCGACGGTTTTCAGGGTGGTGTGGACAAAGCCCATGGAGCCGGAATACTTGATGCCGTTTTCCATGAGGTTATAGAGGATCTGGTGGATGTCGTCCTCGGTGGCCCGGACCACGGCGTCCTCGTCCGTCTCATAGGTCAGGGTGACCTCCTTTTCCCGGGCCACCACCCCCAGCATACGGACCACCCGCTCCAGCACCCGGGACACGGACACAGGATAGGCCGCGTCCTGGATGCCGCTGTCCAGCCGAGTCAGGCGCAGCAGGTCCTCTGTGATGCGGCTGAGCCGCTGGGCCTCCCGGCCGATATCCTCCACAAATTCCCGGGTGGTGTCGGCGTTCATGTCCTCCGTCTGGAGGATGGAGTCCGTCAGCAGACGGATACCGGCCAGGGGCGTTTTCAGCTCGTGGCTGGCGTCGGACACAAAGCGGCGGCGGGCGGCCTCGGTGGTCTGCAGGCGGTCCGTCAGGCTGTTGAACTCCGTGGCCAGCTGGGCGATTTCGTCATTTCCCCGGACGGAGGCCCGATGGCTGTAGGCCCCCTCCCGGACCTGGCGGATGGCCTGGAGCAGCTCCCGGATCTTCCGGGTGAAGGCCCGGGACAGCAGAGCGCTGAGGGCAACCACCAGAACGCCGATCAGCAGGGAGATGCGGGTCAGGTTGGTCTGGAAGCTCTGCAGCAGCTCCGCCTGCTGGGTGTCGTATTCATAGGCGTACACCGCGCCGATGATGCGGTTGCGGTATACCACCGGGGAAGCGCCCCGGCTTAAAAAAGCATGGCTGTCATACCGGCAGTAGAAGGCATCGCTGCCGTCCAGAGCCTGGACGATCTCGGTATACATGGCGTACATGCCCTTGGCGCTGCCGCCCTCCCGGGTGTCGAACAGGATGCGGCCGGAGGTATCCGTCACCAGCAGGCGGGACACGCCGGTCTCCTCCACCGAGGCCAGGGCCTGGCCCACGTTTTCCTCCGTCAGCTCCGGCAGGCCCGACAGGGCCGATTCCACCATCTTGACGCTGCTTTTCATGGCCGTCTCCTTGGTCCGGAACACCAGACTCTGGGACACCAGCAGCGGATAGGTGTTCAGCAGCACCAGCACCGCCAGGATGATGAGGATATAGCTCATGCTGAACTTAAACTGTAGGCTGGTTTTCCCCCGCAAAATAATAACCCACTCCCCACTTTGTCATGATGTATTCCGGCTCCGCCGGGACCCGCTCCAGCTTCTCCCGCAGGCGGCGGATGTGCACGTCCACGGTGCGGTAGTCCCCGGCGTAGGAATAGCCCCACACCAGGTTCATCAGGCTTTCCCGGCTATAGACCCGCCGGGGATTTTTCATCAGCAGCTCGATCAGGTCGTATTCCTTGGCCGTCAGGTCGATGGTGCGGCCGTCCCGGATGGCCACCCGCTGCTCGGTATCCAGGCTCAAGTCCCCCGCCGTCAGCAGGGCGGGATTGCGGCCCGGCCGGGCGGGGCCCTTGGCCCGGCGCAGCAGGGCCTTGATCCGGGCCTTCAGCTCCAGGATGTTGAAGGGCTTGGTCACATAGTCGTCGGCCCCGCAGGCAAAGCCCATGAGCTTGTCCGCGTCCTCGCTGCGGGCGGTGAGCATGATGATGGGCACGTCGGAAAACTCCCGGATCTTCATGCAGGCCTCGCTGCCGGACAGCTGGGGCATCATCAGATCCAGGATGATCAGGTCCAGGCTCTCCCGCCGGGCCAGCTCCACGGCTGCGGCCCCGTCATAGGCGGTGAGCACCTGATAGCCCTCGTTTTCCAGGTTGAACTTGATGCCCTTGACCAGCAGCTGCTCGTCGTCTACTACTAAAATTTTCATGGTTCCTCCTCTGCGGTGATCTGGGGGCGGATGGCTTCCAATATGCCGGGTCCCAGGCCCTTGACCTCCAGGAGTCCCTCCACGGAGGCGAAGGGGCCGTTGGCCTCGCGGTATTCCACGATGCGCTGGGCCAGCACCGGGCCGATGCCGTCCAGGGTCTCCAGCTGGGCGGCGGTGGCCGTGTTGATGTTCAGGGGGCCGGACTGGGGCTCCTGGGGACCGGCGTCGTCCCGCTGGGTGGTGACGGTGTACCCCTCGGACCGGGGGCGGCCGGTGAAGAACAGCGCCGCTGCCGCCGCCGCAAACAGAAGCGTCAGGACCAGCAAAAATATTTCCGTTTTTGTAACTTTTCCCATAGGCTCTGTTGTTGACTCCCTGTTGGATTTTGCTTATAATGAGAGGTGATAAGCAGGGATCGGGCACGCTGTACCTTATCCCACCACCATTATAGCATAGATGGAGAAAAAGAAAATGAAAATTCGCCGGTTTTTATCTGTTTTTTTGCTGACGCTTCTGCTGACGGGCCTGTTCTGCGTGCCCCAGGCCAGTGCGGTGGACCTGCCCCAGGTGAACGCCAAGGCGGCCCTGCTGATGGACTATGAGTCCGGGCGGATGCTGTACGGCCTCAACGAGCGGGACACCGAGTATCCCGCCAGCATCACCAAGGTCATGACGGCCCTGCTGACCCTGGAGGCCGTGGACCAGGGGGTGCTGACCCTGGACCAGCAGGTGGCGGCGCCGTCCCTGGTCAACGACATGGACCCCACCGGCAGCTCCGCCGACATCAAGGAGGGCGAGGTGCTGACGGTGGAGCAGCTGCTGTACTGCATGATGCTGGTGTCCGCCAACGAGGCGGCCTGCATCCTGGCGGAGACGGTGGCCGGGTCTCAGGACGCCTTTGTGGCCCTGATGAATCAGCGGGCCCAGGAGCTGGGCTGCACCGGCACCCACTTTGTCAACCCCAACGGTCTGCATGACCCCAACCACTATTCCACCGCCTGGGATATCTATCTGTTCACCCGGGAGGCCATGAAAAACGAGACCTTCATGAAGATCTGCGGCACCGCCTCCTATGTGGTGCCCGCCACCAACATGTCCGAGGAGCGGGAGCTGTACACCACCAATTCCCTGATCTCCAACTGGCGGATCATGGGCTATCAGTACGACGGGGCCGACGGCATCAAGACCGGCTCCACCGAGGAGTCCGGCTATTGCCTGGTGTCCTCCGCCAAGCGCAGCGGCCGCCGTCTGGTGGCGGTGGTGCTGGGCTGCAAGGGAAACGGCGCCACCGTGGAGAGCTTCTCCGAGTCCGCCAAGCTGTATAACTGGGCATACAACAACTTCTCCATGCGCCAGGTGGCGGCTACCGACGAGCTGTACCGCCAGCCGGTGGCCCTGTCCAAGCAGACGGACACGGTGATGCTGTATCCGGCCCAGAGCGTGGAGGCTTTCCTGCCCAAGGACGCCAAGGATGAGGACATCCGCAAGAGCGTCACCCTGAAGGAGGACGTGGTCAACGCCCCCGTCACCGCCGGGCAGGAGCTGGGCACCCTGACCATCACCTATAACGACCAGGTGTGCGCCGAGGTGCCGCTGCTGGCCCAGGCGGACGTGTCCGCGTCCCGTTTCCTGGTGGCCAAGGCCGCCGTGGAGGCTTTTTTCGCCAAGACCTGGGTGAAGCTGGCTCTGGTGGCCGTCGTGGTGCTGGTGATTGTGTTCATTCTGTGGCTGAAGCTGGGCCGCCGCAGCCGGCGGTACGGCAGCCGGGGCGGGAAGCGCCGCCAGCGCCGGGCCTATCGGGGCCGCCGCCGCTGGTGAGTCATGGAGCCGCTGAAGATTCTGTATGAGGACGCCCACCTGGTGATCTGCTGCAAGCCCGTGGGGGTGCTGTCGGAGGACAGTGAAAGCGGCCGGTGTATGCCGCAGCTGCTGCGGGAGCACTACCTGGCCCAGGGGCAGAAGAACCCCTATATCGCCACGGTGCACCGGCTGGACAAGATCACCGGCGGGGTCATGGTGTTCTCCCGGCGGCGGGAGGTCACCGGAAAGCTCACCGCCGCCGTGCAGGCCCATGAGCTGGTGAAGGAATATCTGGCGGTGCTGCGGGGCCATCCGCAGGAGCCTGCCGCCACCCTGACGGACCTGCTGTTCCGGGACGCCGGGCGCAACAAGAGCTATGTGGTGAAGCGTCCCCGGAAGGGCGTCCGGGAGGCCAGCCTGGAATACCGGGAGCTGTTCCGGACGGAGGAGCTGTCTCTGGTGCGGGTGCACCTGCACACCGGACGCACCCACCAGATCCGGGTGCAGTTTTCCTCCCGGGGGCTGCCGCTGCTGGGGGATATCCGATACGGCAGCAAGGACCCCAACTGCACGGCGGCCCTGTGGTCCTGCCGCCTGGCCTTCCGCCATCCGGTCACCGGCAGAGCGGTGGACGTATTCTGCCCGCCGCCCCGGACCTACCCCTGGGACTTGTTCCCGGCGGTGGAGGGCTGATGCGCCATAAAAAAATCTATTATAAAGCTGGGGTCAGGCTCATCGCCTGACCCCAACATTTATTATAGAACCCTCTTTTTTGCGGTTAGAAAAGACGGCCAATCAAAAATTGAACTTATAGCACAGAAAAACCGAAAATGCAAGCCCCA
>OIWQ01003277.1_pt1 | contig 14882 bp, 15 predicted proteins | sample 1587571 | NCBI WGS metagenome assembly OIWQ01 (sample SAMEA3888910, study PRJEB22519) | human gut metagenome | biome: human gut; feature: human-associated habitat; material: faeces | place: Denmark | collected 2010 | reverse complement strand
CAAAGTTACAAATTAAATCCGATAGAATCACATCTTTTGGCGGAATTTATCTCGTCAATCGCTTATTGGACCAGTTTTCACTAGGTAAGGTAATCAATGACACGCTTGACTTGCGCAGTACTGCGCACGACGGTTACCAGTGGGATGAAATCGTTAAGTCATTGTTCGACATCTACCATACTCGTTCCTTAATGAGAACACTGTGTTCCTGCTACTTATGGCTATGTGCTAGAACTTCTATACCGCTATCTTGTACGAAATCGGAAAGGTCTTCAGCAACATCAAATCCAAACATCGGTTGAAGATATTCATCTGTCGCTTCATCTCTGTTCCTGCCAAATGGGTGAGGACAGCAAGGAAGCATGTGCTCAGACTATTTACTGACAGACCATACGACAGACTAAACTTATTCTGACCGCTAACGCTTATGGATTTTCTTATCGTCCCCAGCCTTTGGGTGGGGGGGAAGGTGTATCCGTATATGAGCAATTCTGTCTATAATGGCATTACTAAGGCTTCATTAGCCTCAATCTGATGTCTCACGCACGCGTAACAATTAAATCGGTTCGAGCAAACGGATTGGCTGCGAATTTGAGGTAAAGAAGCATTAGGATATTTTGATATATCTGAAGATGAATGGATGAAATACGGTGATACAGTTATCGACATGTACAACATCAATAACAATAGCGATATTGAAGAACTTGGTATTGTCACTCAGATTACGCCTATGCCAAACAATAAGCATCTTTTGTAATTATTGTCTAACATAGGCAATAAATATTTGTTTTAAAATAATTTACACCGAATATTTCCTATCATTCAGTAATCTCCAGCAATCTCCTCCAACTCCCTATTCACCTTGGATAGTTCTTCTTCGGACAAAGCATAGATGCAGTCAATCGCCAGTCGGTTGGCTGCTATTTTTCTGTGGGCGAAGATGGTCTCTTCGCCACCTATGGAGGGGTGGTTTGCACCGCTCGCCTCCAGGTAGTCGTTTACAGCATCACGCATGGTGAACTGTCTCATGCCGGTCTTTGCCCAGTAGATAAGGGCATCGGCTGCTGCCTTTCTTGTCTTGTAGTATTCGTTGTCTGTCATAATGGTGTTGTTTTGAGTTCGCTAAAACAGTTTGATACATATCCAAATGGTAATCTCTACGAAGATGATTGTCCAACAGGCAAAAGCTAAGCCGAACATCCAAGCATAGGTGCGACCATTGAAGTAAGCACCTTCTTCAATATTTCGGATGCGCTTTAGTTCTTTCTGTTGGTGAGTGAATAGGACATTTATCCGCTTTTCATATTCATCAAGGACTTGCTTAAAGGTTGCAATGGCGGTGTTGTTCCGCTCGTTCAACTGGGCAAGCCCTTCATCATTGATGCCAACTTTGAGGTTGCTTTGCTCTGCTTTGACAATGGCATTGCAGATACTGTCAACGATATTCTCTGTACTCTCTTGGACAGCCATAAGAGCTACCTTCGTTGACTCCATCATCTGTTTGGCTTCTGAAAGTTCCACCATTACAGAAGAGAGGACTTCTTTGGCAGACGCAATTTCATCAAGAGTGGTGCGGATATCCTCCTTGCCTCTTTCAATAGTCTCGTCTTCCTGCATCTGATTGTACAGGGTTAGCACATCCTGTACTGCATCTTTCTTGTTTCTTCCCATACTGATAAGTGTTTTAATGTTATCTTCTACGACTTCTCTTTATCGGTTTGCAGAGCCAATTGGCTTGCATTGCACAACGTCTTGCCCATTCACGGTCATCTTCGTCCGTGTCACGTCCCCAACCACTGCCAGGACTACCACCGCCACCACATGACTCCGACATAGAGGTGGCAGCATCAAGGTAGTTCATGAAGAGTAGCATCGCCACATTCAGAATGTTATTATGGCTTGCAGAACCATTCTCAGGAACCTCAATGCCACTCTTCATCGCATCGTATGCAGTTCTCTGCATTACTATGTTGAAACGCTCGCCATCAACCTCGATAATCTTTCTGAACCTTGCAGGAATGGCAGACTGAGCCACATCATTTGAGCGTGACTGGCCACTTGACATTGCCGTATTTCTGCTGTCCAAGGAACTTGGTCGTAATGGCGAGGCAGAAGGTCTTTGACCAACAGGGCTTGTCTGTGGGTGCAGCTTGCGGAAGGTGTTCTCGATTTTGGATGCCGTGAGGTTTCTGCCTACACCCAGTTCCGATGCCTTGATGGTAGTTCTGCCAAACGTGAAGCGATAGCCATGTACCTTTGCTTGACCAGTCTTGTCACGGACTAACTCAATATCATATCCCTTATCCCTCAGTCGATTGGCATAGACATTCCAGTCAAAGACTGGCATGGAGCGTAGCACGTCCATACAAACATTGGTTATCTTCGCAATGCGTTCCTCACGAATATCCATCGCATCTTTCCAACCATGATGCTGATTGACGGTTTTTGCAGCCATTACTGCACGCTCACCGATGAACTTCACATCATTGAGATTACCATCCATGTCAATGCGGTTCACCACCAAATGCAAGTGAGGAATACCACTCTTTGAGTCACGATGAAGGGCGGCAAAATACTGAGAGCTGGCAATATTGGTTGGCTTGACTGATGTTGCAGCCTTGCCTTTTCTCTTGCCAATGTGGTTCACCTTGGAGATGTGGTCTATCTCATGGATAAACTCGTCAAGGCATTTTTGCCAATCTTCCATTGTCCAGTTTCGTGCTTCTTCCTCAGATGGGGAAAGCTCAAAGCGGATGGATGTCAACTCAATGGGCTTCTTGGCGTATTTCTGTTTGAACAAGGACTGGTGCAGCACCATTTCGTCCCACATACCCATAGGAGGCAGACCATCGCTAAGATGATTGGTCTTGACTATGTCTGCACGGTTATTCTTTGTTGCGTAATTGGTCATTGCCTGACCATGTTGAATTGCTGTTGCTTTTGCTATCATACCATATTGATGAAATTGTCTCTGATGTGGCTCCATTCCTCAATGAGGGAATTGATGCCTTGCATCCACCGCGCCATGAAGTCGGCTCTCTTGAATAGTTTCTTCCTTTCTTCCTGCGGCAAAGCATGAAGCGCATTGCGTATGCCTATCAGTTCCGCCCTTGCGCTAATCAAACCTTTCAATGCTTCCTGCTGTTCTGCGGTCATTGGCAGAGATGGTTTATGTCCAAGAGCAACATCGTGAAGATAGATACTCTTGCTTCTTCCCGACATTCGGGCGTACTTCAAAACTATGTTGAACTCGTCTTCTGTAAAACGAACATCAATATGTCGGCTCTTCGGAGGTCTCTTCCTTGAAGCTTTTTCTGAGTTGTTGTGTTTATCTTCTGTCATTGTAAATGCGTTGTTGAAAGTTGAAACTCTGATATAAAAGGAATGCCAATGTGAGCCAGCGAACATTCAAGGATACCAGTAGGAAGCGGCAAGCGAAGCAAACCGTCTGACACTGGTACTTCTTGTTTAGACCTCTCGAAAAACTACGGCTAACGGAGGTGCGGACTCCAGTGGTGGCATATCTGCTAAGATTGACTGCTGACGAAAAGAAAAAGGATTTTCATTCCTCACACCATCGAAAGATAGCGGTGGATACCGTTGGTGAGCGCAATACCAACCAAGCGTATGTCCCAAGTTGTCCCTCGGTTGAAGCCACAAATCCTTTGTTTGCCCAATACTCCATATTTTTCTCTTTTTGTAAGTATATTTGGGACAAAGGGACATGAAGCAAAAGAAAGGAGATGGTCAGAATGGTAGTTCTGACTGCCAATCTTCTTCTTTTCCCTTTTGTTCTTCTTGTTGAGCACTTATTCTCACCCAAGGGTGTTTTGTCCGTCCTGTCTTGTCGCAGTACGAAGGGTGTAACCCTTTGACCTTCTCCTGCTCACTGCGCTCCCATCCGTCCACCAACGACATGAGGCGGTTGATGTATTGGGCTGTGTATTTGGCAGGATTTCTGCGTACAAGGTCGTTGGGCAACTCTTCGATAATCTGTCGTGCACAGACCATATTGAGTAGGACCTCGGGCTTGCTGTTGGGTGTTGCTTCGGTATATGCACCTTTCTGATAGGCAGCACGCATCGGGATGCTCCAAGTGGAGTAGGCTCTTGGCACCATGCGCTCCAGATAGAGACGGATGTCATCAAGGATGGGGTCATTGTGGATGCTTGAATGGTTTAGCTGCACGGCGTTTGCCTCTGCTTCCAGTTCGGGACTGAGATAGAGTTTGACACCCATCTTATAATAGGTGTAAGCCTCTGCCCATAACTGGTTCACCACAGACTGCAATTGGGGTAGCCACGTAGAGACATGCCCGTTGCCATTCACTGTAACAATCCACCAGCGGCGATTCCCGTTGTCACCCTGAAGGAAATTGGTCTCGTTGGTGGTGGCAGCAAAGACATTGTGCCGCATAAACTCAACCACTTTACGCCCGTAAGCGGGTCGCATAGAATCGCTTCTGCGGCTTAGGAATGCCTTTGCCGCCTCTGCATCATTGGCTCGCTTCATACCGTTTAGCTCGCTTATCTCGATAATCCAACCATTCGTGATAGTCTCAACCTTTTCCTTGTCACCACTTGCGAACGAAAAAGAGTCGTTGAACCATCTATCTCCAATAACTTTGAAGAACGTGCTTTTGCCAATACCTTGTGGGCCTGGCAAAGTGAGCACATTGTCGAACTTGCAACCAGGCTCAAAGGCACGCGCAACAGCTGCCACAAGCCACAATTTGGTCTGTTCTCTGATGAGTTGTGTATCTTCCGCACCGAGGTAATCAATGATGGCAGTCTCAATGCGAGGTGTGCCATCCCATTTCTCCTTACAGATGTAGTCTTGCACAGGATTGAAGTTACGCTCGGAAGCCGTAGTCTTCAACATCTCGAACACTTTGTTCTGAGTAAGCCGCAAGTCGTAGCGCTGCTCCAGATAGTCTTGAATCTTCCCTACGGATTCTTCATCCACCTTGTTGCCATTGACGTTGCGGAACAAAGGCGAAAAGGAAATGTCGTCTTGACAAAAGGTGTCAAAGCGAATCTGGCAGAGGTTCTCGTCATGCGTGAAAATCATTCTGAGATTGCTAATGGTCTTTAACACATTCCCTTTGCTGTCGGTGGCTAAGTTGTCTTTCCAATCTTCTTCCATACTACTTTCTTATAGAAGTAAAGCCACCAGCCTTTTGGGCTAGTTCCAAAGCCAGTTCTACATCAACCACTATCTTACGAGCAACCTGAGTGATGGCCGGGGCTATCACTCCGCTTTTCTTGATTCTGTTGGCAGTAGGAATACTACAACCAAATATTTTGGCTATTCCAGCGATACCATGCTCATAATGTCTCTCTGGCACCACCTCGGTAGGTACCTTTGCCGTTCCTTTCTCTGCATTTTGGAGGAGCAATACAAATTCTTCTCCCGACATCATGCAGACAGGCTTCTCTAACAATTGTTCTATTGTAACGAGTCTTGTCATACAATTTTTGCTTTGTGGTCCGACAGTTGTACTTCCTGACAGTCCGATTAAACATCTGTTGTTGGCTCATGAACCATCTTTGAACTCCCGTGATTTGGAATCCGATGGCAAAGGTAGTCTGTTTAAGTCGATGAAGAATTATGAGTGCTATACGCAAAAAAGTGAGTAAGTTTTAATTGTATGGTTTTGAAACACATTTTAAGATTTAGACAAGGCAAAAGGCTGAAATGAGTAGGATTTGGTGATTTTATGTATAGGCATAACAAAAAAACAGAACATGAAAACGAGTCCTGTAGCACCATGATTTTTTCCTCTCTCATGGAGGGCTATAATATAAAGGCGTTTCTGCTTTGGATACAGTTCGAGTAAGGAAGAATGTATCTGTTTAAAGGGGGAAAATAGGCATCCCTTTCTTGACAAAATTGAATGAATTGGATTGGAAGTAGCATATGGGACAAGGCTAAAGGTTATACAATGGAAGTGCCACAGGAGAAAGTGTGTGATTGATAAGGACAAGTGTTCGAAGGACCAAATAGAGGAACTTTATGCAATCAGAAAAGCAATACACATCTGGCCATCAGCATGGCGAAGAAAGGGTTGAATTAGCAATGTAAAAGGCAGGGAGTCAATGATGATTCCCTGCCTTTTGGAGTGATTTGTGTCATTTCTCTGTGAGTGCCTTCTAATTGAATAGCTCGAAGTTTTCAACATGCATAGCAAATGGAAGAACATTCATATGTTGCAACCTTCCGACTATGATTGCAGGATGCGTGTTAAATTGGGCTGCATACCGCTTCAGTGCTGTCGTTCCGAAATCATTGCCTTCAATTATGATATTGGTCTCCTTTTCTGTCAACAATACATCTGACGAGAATTCATCGGCCTGCTTCTCCTTTTTCAATTGCTCTTCATTATATTCGATGTCTTCAAGGAAGATGTCTTTCTTTCCATGAAGAAGAATATGACCTATTTCATGGAAGAATGAGAACCAGAACGTATCATATCTTTTGCTTCTTCCTGAAAGTTGAATACAGGGGATGTTATTGATCCATCTTGTAGAGCCGCTGATTGGAGCTTTCTTAAGACATGGTGTGTATATGAGTTTGATTCCACACTCTACGCATAAGGATTGCAATTGCTCTGGGAAATTACTGGGTTCCTTCCGCATAAGCTCTTTCATAGCAGGTAGCTTGCTCCTTAATAGCTTATCTGAATATTCTATTCCAACATTAATTTCAGATGCTTGAAGTTCGCCTTTTCTTAGCCATGCAGAGATGGCATACGGCTCTTTTGTGGTAGCAAGGGAAATACGAAAAGCAACTTTTAATTGCTGATTCATATAGTAATTCTCCCAGGCAATTGGAGAACTTACTCCGAAGAAGTCCAGAATAACAGCAGTCTTTTCTTTTTGGACTGTTTTCTTTTCAATCCATCCTTGATTGGCCATGTCTGTGTATGGAAACTTTTTAGCCCAATCCGCAAAAGATACAATCTGAGCTTGACGCTTAGAACGGGCAACGCACTCGTCATAGATACGCTGCCTGTTCATCCAAAAATTAGCTGGGATTTTTGTGACGTTTTCAAAAGCTACAGCCATTTCAGGGGTAATAGAACTGTCGCCTTTAATAATGGCAATAACAGTCTTTTCTGGTTTGGAAGTACGCACTGCGAATTCCTTAACAGACATACCCATTTCTTTTATTTTCTCATCTAAGGTTGTTCCTGGGTGAGAAACATTTTCCGGGATGTATAAGTTTTTTGTTGCCATATTGTTTTTTTGTTTTAAAAGTTATTTGCCGTGGTAGTTATCTATTTCTTCTATCTCAATGCTATCAATTTCAATCCATATATACTTACCGTCAGGATCAGTTGGTATGGGGCGGGCGGTAGGAGTGAAAATCAGTCTGTATGGCTGATCTAAGTCACATGCCCATTGACCTTTTCTGTCGCCCTTCAATTCGTGGTAATGACCTGGCAGGTATCTGGTCTCTTCCAATGTACTGGCTGCATAGAGATCATCCAGTCTCTGCTTATATAAGCCAGCCCTCAAAGGACCGAGTTCTTGACACGCTTTTTCTCATCCGAAGCGTACCCTTCAAGTTTCTTTGTACCAAATGATATTTTCACACGTTTCCAATTTTTGGTGCAAAGATATAAAAAGTTTTTGATTTACACAAATTGTAAATCAAAAACCAATATTTCTATAACCTTTTTTATGATATTTGATACTAATCCTGCTTGTTTCCACTACTTGTTGTCTTAATGGTAATACCCCTCATACCTAATAACTCGATAGATGGCCGTTCCAATGCAGATGGGTAAGCCAATATCCCCCCAGGCCGTCCGAGAACTATTTTCGATTTTGTTTTTCCTTTCAATCTGAAACTGTAGTATCATGATTCTGTTGTTTTATACGGCAAACAAAATCAAAACAGCTCCTCAATTGAGAGAAAGTACTATCATCGGTTGCAAATTGAAAGTTCACGCTTTCTAATTTGTGAGTTTTCGGACAGTCTCCCCCTATGGCTATTGATATAGCGAGTTTGATGACTATGAAGATTAGCATTGTCAACAATCCAAGCATTGATAAATGGCTTCTGTATCATATGCTTGCTGATCTCACTAGCTTAAATATCACGATAGCGCAAGATGCAAACGAATTCATGCCGATATTAAGAAGGGCAGATGTTGCTGTTCCATTGAAAGGACTGAAATATATCAAGTGTTTCTGTTTCTGGAAACATTTCTATATTCGAAGGTGATGAGTTTGAAATGGGGAAAAAGACGAAATTTTGTGGCTCGTCCGACATTTCGGGTGATGCGACAGTCATGAAGCGAGTATAAACGAAGAGTAAAATTTTTGTTTTCCCATCATAATTTGACACTCCGAGAAACCTTATTTACATTTCTTACTTAGGCTGATATGATGCCAAGTTTACCAAAAAATCATGGAGTTTTCAAAAGCAATGTGTTTTCCCATTGTTTTCCAAGAAAAAGAAAAAGCAGCTACGATTTTGTCGTAACTGCTTGATTTTCAGTGTGGACCAGCCTGGGCTTGAACCAGGGACCTCCAGATTATGAGTCTGTTGCTCTAACCAACTGAGCTACAAGTCCGACTTAACCTATGTATTAGGATAAGTTTGCGACTGCAAAGGTAGTGTTTTTCGGGAAAAACGCCAAATATTTGGAACGTTTTCTGCATAAAACAATAAGAAAGAACCGAAAATACAAGGATATTGCTACAAAAAACAGAAAGTTTGATATAAAAAACAAGGCGGATGAGGCGGGGAAGGGCTGAAAAATCATTAATAAACGTTATGTTTTGGGGAGTATCTGGTGGATTGATGGGGTGTTTGCCATTATTTTAACTACTTTTGCAAGCGTATGCTGATGGTTCGCGGCGGTCGGCGCGGATGCTGAAAGCAAAGGAAATTCATCAAGATATGTAGCATAACGGAAAGGGTGAGAGGCAGAATATTCATATTAACCATACTATTTGTGTTTGTCGTAAGTGGCGTTAGAGCAGACAATCGCAGTTACACGCTTCAGACTATGAAGCGCGTGTTCAGTTATGCTGCCTCAGTGGACACGACAGAACACAGCCCGAAGGAGGGCTATGCCTACACAAAGTACGCCATCCGCACGAACCGTCGCAACGCCGTACTGCTCACTGTGCCGTCGATGTTTGCCATTGCAAACGCGAGCAGGCGCGAGGTGTTCGGAGAGACATATAACCACATGAGAATTGATGCGGAGGGAACGGTTTTCGCCACCCGACTGCTTGAGAGCTCGACGACGACGCGCAAGTCGCAGCCTATGCCTACCGTGCTCAACTACCTCACACCGCTCATCAGCGAAGAGATGCTTATTGACGGGCGTATCATCTCGCCCTTCTTCCAACGCAACCGCCGCTACTATCGCTACAAGGCGCAGAGCTTCACGCAGGGCACGGCACTCGTGAACTTCACCCCACGCCAGAGCAGCACGCAGTTGGTGAGCGGTTGGGCACAAGTGGACGAACTGACGGGACGCATCATTGAGTTTGCGCTCGACGGCGAGTACGACATGGTGCGCTTTCACCTCTCCACGACCATGGACGAGGAGAAGGGACGCACGCTGCTGCCCAAGGAGTGTACGCTGAATGCGCGTTTTCTGTTCCTCGGCAACGACATCACGGCTGAATACACTACAATCTACGGGTTGCCCAACTGCGGTATCGACTCGCTCGCAGAGCGTGACGACACCACCCTACTCGCTCGCGTGCGCCCCATTCCGCTCACCGAGCACGAGGTTTATCTCTGCCAACAGAGCTACAACGACAATATTCTGAACGACTCAACGAGCAAAACGCATGGGAGCATATTCAACAGACAGTTGCTGACGAACGTCGGCGAGACGCTGATGGGACGCATCGGGGGCGACATAGGTAGGGACAAGCGCGGAACATTCAACATCGGTCCGATACTGAACCCTCTGCAGTTCAGCTACAGCAACCGACGCGGTCTGACGTACCTGCTCGACGTGCAGGCGCAGTACAACTTCACTGCCAACCAGAAGATGCAGGCACGCATAAAGGCAGGTTATGCCTTCAAGCAGAAGCAGTTCTACTTCAGCATTCCGATCACATACTACTTCAGCAACCGCCACAACGGATTCGTGCAGACGGAGTGGACAAGCGGCAGGCGCATACGCAACTCGTCGGTGCTCGACGCCATCAAGGACAAGCACGACGACGCCATGAACTGGGACAGTCTGAACCTGACCTACTTCCGCGACCACAGCTTGAAGGCATACGTGCACTACGACCCTACGCCGCGTTGGGGCTTGGAGGTGGGAGTGATGGGACACCGCCGCACTGCCATCCAGGACACGGGATTTGAAGAGGTGGGTATGCCGACGACATACATCTCCGTAGCACCGATGGTGGAACTGACGTACCGACCGATAGGCTATGCGGGTCCGATACTGACCGCCAACTACGAGCGCAGCATAAACGGCTTCATGGGGGCTAACATCGACTACGAGCGCATAGAGTTCGACGCGCAGTACATCCACCGTCTGTCGGCTCTCAACTCCCTGCAGATGCGTCTGGGCACAGGTTTCTACACGCATAGCGGCACGGGCAGATACTTTCTCGACTATCGCAACTTCCGCGAGAACAACATACCTAATGGATGGAACGACAACTGGTCGGGCTCGTTCGAGCTGCTCAACTCCAACTGGTACAACGCCTCACAATACTACGTGCGTAGCAACGTGACGTATGAGACACCGCAGCTCGCACTCTACTGGCTACCCTACATAGGACGTCTGTTGGAGAAGGAACGCGTGTACGTCAGTGCGCTCTCCGTGAGCCACCTCACGCCCTACTTAGAATGGGGCTACGGCGTGCAGACACGCGCACTGTCGATAGGTGTATTTGCGTCGCAGAAGAAGTGGAAATTCACGGATGTAGCCGTGCGCTTCAGTCTCGAACTGTTCAACCGTTGGTAGGCGTAGGCGAACGCCGGAGAGGCTCGCGCCGACATAAAAAGGCACTATTCCTTTGCCATTCGCCTTAAAATCAGTATCTTTGCATATATGAGAAACGAATATTGCGCAACAATCGGGTTCTTCGACGGTGTACATCGCGGTCATCAGTTTATGATTGACAGTCTTACGACCATGGCACACGCACAAGGAAGGCAGTCGCTCGTCATCACGTTCGACCGCCATCCGCGTCAGGTGGTACATGCCGACTACGTACCACAGCTCATCACCACCACAGACGAGAAGCTGCAGCTGCTCCACACCACCGCAGCCGACCGCATAGATGTGCTCCACTTCGACGCGCAGATGGCGCAGCTCTCGGCATACGAGTTCATGCGCCAGGTGCTGCACGAGAAGTACGGTGTGGCGATGCTGCTCACTGGCTACGACAACCGCTTCGGACACAACCGCGCCGAGGGTTTCGCCGACTATGTGCGCTATGGCGAGGAGATGGGCATGAAGGTGCTGCAGAACACGCCGATAGACATCGACGGGCTGCGTGTATCGTCGTCGCTCATACGCCGTCTCATAGTCGAGGGCAACATCACTGAAGCCAGCAACTGCATGGGCCACCCCTACTCTATCACGGGCAGCGTGGCGCACGGCTTTCAGGAGGGTCGCCGCATAGGGTTCCCCACGGCGAACATCGTGCCCGAAAGCACAGAGAAGCTCGTGCCCGGAAACGGTGTCTATGCCACAAGAGTGAGCGTAGAGGGCGGCGAGTGGATGCCAGCAATGCTAAACATCGGCACAAACCCTACGTTCCAACGGCAGCAGACCACCATCGAGGCGCACATCATCGGCTTCGAGGGCGACATATACGGACGGAAAGTGCGAGTGGAGTTCGGCAGGAAGCTGCGCGACGAGCAACGCTTCGAGAGCGTTGAAGCACTGCAGAAGCAACTCGAGGCTGATAAGAAAGAGGTTGAGGTGGTGAGATTTATTATGTTGAAGTGGTGAGATGGTGAGATGGTGACAATAGTACAAATCTCAACATAACAACATCTCAACATCATATCTCAACACCTCAACAAAAACATCTCAACACCATATCTCAACATAACAATATCTCAACATCAAAATATGAAAAAGCGAGAATTACTGAACGTGGCGTTGTACCTCTTCGCCTTCCTCACAATACAAGCAATCTGCTTAGCAGCAACGATGCTCTTCAGTCTATCGAATGGCATCACGGCGGGTGCCACAACCATCACAACACTCGCAAGCAGCATTATCACCATCGCACTGTTCTACAAGCTGCGTTGGACACCCTGCTCGGGCGCATACATCAACACACGCCCGTGGTTCACGATGTTCTGGGTGGTATGCCTCACCATAGGCACCATAGCTCCACTGGCATACCTCACCGAACTGCTCGGCGTAACGCTGCCCGACACATACAACGAGATGTTCAAGGGCATCATGCAGCATAAGCTCGGCTTCATCACCATTGGCATCATAGCACCCATCGCCGAGGAATACGTGTTCCGCGGAGCCATACTGCGCGTACTCTGCGACATAACGGGCAAACACCGCCAGTGGGTAGCCATAGTTCTCTCGGCAGCACTCTTCGCCACCGTTCACGGCAACATGGCGCAAGGCATCGGAGCGTTCCTCTGCGGACTGCTGCTCGGCTGGATGTACGTGCGCACGGGCAGCATCGTGCCCGGTGTGGTCTACCACTGGGTGAACAATTCAACAGCTGTGCTGCTCTACCGTCTCATGCCACAGTCGGCAGACATGCAGTTCGCCGATTTCTTCGGTGGCGACATGAAGCGCGTGGCACTCGCCATCGTCTTCTCGCTGATGATATTCGGTGCTTCCATGTTCCAGCTCAACCTGCGACTGCAGAAGCCGCAGCAATAATCACCACCTCACCATATCAACCCCACACCACCTCAACACCTCAACATATTAACCCCTCAACATCTCAACACCACACCATCATGCCCGATTTCAGAGACATCACCGTCAGCCAGTCAGTACGTTTCTGCGACGGTAGCCACATTGGCAACGACATACTCCTACTCGACGAAGTGGCGAAGATACCCATTCCGCGCGAGCCACGCCGTATGCAGTGTCTGCTGCTTGCTATGTGCTTGCGTGGCACCGTGAGCTACTACGTCGACTCGGTGAAGCACAACGTTGAGCCCGGCGACCTCATCATCATCAACCAAGGCAGGTCGGTCTACAACTGCACGCTCTCGCCCGACTGTCGCGGCATAGGCATACTCGTCGACTACAAATTTTTCAACGAGACGATAAAGAGCGTTCACGAGCTGTCGTCGCTCTTCCTCTTCGCACGCAACCACCCCGTATTCCGCCTTCCGAAGGAACGCGCCGACTTCATACACGAGACATTCTTCCGCATGAAGACAAAGATAGACGAGCCCGAGAACCGTTTCCGTCGCGAGATGGTGCAGGCGATGTTCCTCGCCATGGCATACGAGTTGTCGAACGTCATCTACAGCGTGCAGGCGCAGAACGAAAGTTGCAACACACGTGCCGAGGAGATATTCACGCAGTTCATAAAGCTCGTCGAGAAGCACTTCCGCTCGGAGCGCCGCGTGGGTTGGTACTCTGAGCAGCTCTGCATATCGCCAAAGTATCTCTCCGAGACAATCAAAGCCGTATCGAAGCGCACGCCCAACGAGTGGATCGACTCTTACGTCACCATCGAGCTGCGTATGCTGCTGCGCAACACGCAGAAGAGCATTAAGGAGATTGCGCAAGAGCTGAACTTCTCCAACCAGTCGTTCCTCGGCAAATACTTCAAGGAGCACACCGGCATGTCGCCGTCGGAGTATCGCCGCAGCTGAGAAATCTTGATAATACTGCTTATAATAATGTATATTTAAAATATATGTTCGCTTTTTTTGCGAATATTAAATTAAACACTTATCTTTGCAAGCATAAGACAAAAGAAATGGAAATCAAATTTGAAGAGGACTATCTCCGAGAATTATATTATGAGGGAAAAGCGCACAATAAGAAATATCGCTTTCAGCCTCAAATCATAAAGAAATACATTAGAGTGATAGACTTGATGGAATCATTAAGTTGCACTGAAGACTTCTACCGATACAAGTCACTTCATTATGAAGCACTAATCGGTGACAAAAAAGATCGTGAATCAGTAAAAGTTAATGACCAATACCGAATAGAGTTCCGCTCAGAAGTTATTGGAAATGAAAAAGAGATTACGATTTGCAATATTTTAGAGTTGTCAAACCATTATAAGTAAATATAATTATGTCAGATTTAGGTTATGGTTTTTACCCTACTCACCCTGGTGAAGTAGTAAAAGACGAATTGGAGGAGAGAGGCATATCACAACGTAAGTTTGCAGATAGCTTAGAAATGGGCTACAGCGTACTGAACGAAATACTTAATGCTCGTCGCCCAATCACCACAACTACAGCATTGATGTTCGAAGCGGCTTTAGACATCCCTGCTGATTCTCTCCTAAAGATGCAGATGAAATACAATATGCACACGGCAATGGAAGATAATTCACTGCACGAAAAATTGAAAAATATTCGCCGTATTGCTGCTGTATTTTAAAGACTTCAATAATACAACAAATAAAATCGCCTCGCTTGGAGATGATCTCCAAGCGAGGCGATTTTTTGTTTTAAGGAAGTCGGATATGAAGCTGGCTGCCTTCAGGGGGTGCACTTGTCTCAAGTGCACCAACATAGCAAGAAATGTACAAATGCTTTGTTGGGAGCTTATTGTTTTGTTGGTGCACTTGAGACAAGTGCACCCCCTGAATAACCCCTATAATAAGTCTATATAAGGGGGATAAAACGAAACGTATAAAAGTGGAGTGAGAGAAAAATCGGGGAAAGCGTTGATTTACAAAGGGTTTGAGGATGATGAA
>OIWQ01003273.1_pt1 | contig 14897 bp, 9 predicted proteins | sample 1587571 | NCBI WGS metagenome assembly OIWQ01 (sample SAMEA3888910, study PRJEB22519) | human gut metagenome | biome: human gut; feature: human-associated habitat; material: faeces | place: Denmark | collected 2010 | reverse complement strand
CGTGTTTCTGCCAATGTGGATACGGTTTGCAATGGTACCGGGGCGAACATATAATATGCCCACCAGCCCAGTACACAAAGCACGGCGACAGCGGCTGCACCAGCCATTGTGTGCAATGAAAGGATGCGGCGTTGCAGATGCGGCAACCGTTTCTCAAGAAGTATCCAGCTATTGGCTTTCGAGAATCTTCCTCTCGGCGAACGGGTGGAGGTTGCGAGTTTATCGAGTATTCTTTCAAATTCTTGTTCCATGTTCTTCTTCTTTTCTATAAAGACAGGTAAAACGGAAAAACTCCCTATGCCGAAATTACTTTTTTTTCCTACATCCTACACCCGCTATCATTTTTATCTGGTTATCAAATAGATAGGTGGCGTGGGAAGTGGTGTAGGAAGGTGTAGGAAAGTTGCATCCTACACCGAAAAATAGAAAAAAAGAGCGTTTTTATGTTTGTAATTCACTAATTCACAAGTCCTTAATATGTATTATACAAACTCTGCCTGTATTCATGCAAATACCTCCTTTTAAACTGAATTTTCATCGCAGAAGTTATCACTTCGTAAGAATTGAGGAGTCAGGCTTCATAATCCCATTATATAGAAAGCTGAATGATAGAGGAGAAACTTGATATGCTCCTTCCTTTTTCTCCTAAAGCCTTAATGTTAATGTCATTATGCTATAAGCAAAACCTCGTTTTTCAGTTGTGGGCTATTCATCCCGCAATTGCGGGCTACATAGCCCACAATTGGAAAACGTATAGCCTACAACTGTAGGACGAAGTTTTGCTACGGGCAAAAGAAGAAAAACAATAAAGCAAAGCGTGGTTTTCATACGGCCTTTCCCCATCCTTCTTATTATTCTTAAGTATTCTATTGTGGGATCTATATGCCTGGCACGTCAGATATATAGATCCCGCAACAGGATGCTCAGGTTCCTTTCGCTGCCCAACATTATGCAAGAAATCAGGAGTCTTTGAAGAATAATGCAGAGATACCTTCTATTTTCTTGTAAAAGAGAGGCGTTTACAGGGATTTGCATAAGATATGCGAATTGCATATTAATACAATGATTATTAGCTAATTAGAGCAGAAAAACGTTTTAAAATCCTACTTTTTGGGTGTAGGATAGCAATTGTCTACACCATCCTACATCATTTTTATGCCATCTATTTATCTGATAATCAAATGAAAAAGATTGTCGGTGTAGGATGTAGGAAATAGAGACATATTTTTTAAAGCGTTACATAGCAGCATATATAACCACTTTAATGAATCATTTATTCATAAATGACCTCACCACTTATTACTTTCTTGAGTGAATAATTATCATTACTGAAAATGAATAAATAACTGTATCCCGTCAAAAATCGATAATATTTACGACCGAATCTATTGTACTTTCACACTTATTTTGCGCAAAACACAAATAAGAATAGCATAAAGCAAATAAAAAATAATGTTATTGATTTCATATTAAAACTTTATATAACGACTAAATGGAGGTAACATATATCGAATCAATATGCCTAAATCCTAATAAGTGACTAACTTCATATACCACAACAGCTGCTATTTACACTTTAATTTAGGAGGCTCATAATACCCTGTAGCAATATTAGTTACCACCCTTTTATATTTGGAAGCATCTTTCCTGCAAAAATAATAGTGAGTTCCTTTCTTGGCATCATCAATTGAAAAATCAGGAATCCATCCTCTTTCCATCACCTCAGTTAATATGTTATATTTCTTAAACACAGCGAGAGTCTCTTCTGTAAGCGGATAATTATCGTCCCACCAAAAAAACAGCTTTCCATTCTTAATAACATATCTTGATGCCAGCTTATCCTTACTTCCTATTACAGCATCTGAATAATACCATTCTTTATTAGTTAAACCAGAAAACTTCACGACTAATATATCAGAGTATATAGTATCCAACACCCACCTTGATTGTTCTGATTGAAAAGATAGTTTTACTAACGTATCTTTGACCGTAACTTCAAAGACTGAGTCTTTTTTAAACAAAGAGCACCTGGAGACAAAATCAGATATAGCCACATTAATAAAGTCCTCAGTCTGATATACCGCTCTTTGAGGTACTATTATTGAGGATTTACAACTACTCAACAAACAACTGATAATGATAAAAATTACATATTTCATACTTCGTTATAATTTAAGATCATTAGTACATGGACTCTTCTTTTGGGAAAGAATCGGCAATTGATTAGTTAACTTATACACTTGCTCTGCAGATAATTCTGGCTCATCCAATTCCGTAAAGCAAAAGTATTTACCTTTCTCTTTTATTATTTTAGAGGGGTATTCCGGTCTACTGAACGGACTATCCATGCCAGATATTTCGTAGACACTATTTGAGTCATTCGTTGCCAATCCATATAAATGAATATAGTCATCAACGATATATCCGCCATCCACAAGAGGAATGATATAATTAATAGTCCTATGATAGAAATCATTAGACCTATGAGTGCATCCCAAAAGAATGCACGGCAGACAAATTAACACAGCTTTTATTCTATCCATGATCAATATTTTAACAAACACCGAACTACCTTAAAAGATCAATTGCACTTTGAATGGGTATCTCTCTAATATTCGATTGGATACCATTATATTCATATAAAGTTTTATAGGTTAGGACAATGACCATATTGCAGATTTACAAACTGCCCATGTTTATATCGATACCACCAAAACATATCTCTATCCCCTCTATTGAAAACATCGTACTGGTATTTTTCAGGAGATATACATAATATAGAAACTGTTTGTCCTGTTTCTTTAAAAAAAATATTCACAGATTGTTCATCAATATAGAAAATGTATTCTTTATAATAAACAATGCCTTCTGTCCACCGGTGATTAGAAAAGCGAGAGGAATAGTAATTTACTGTAATACACAGTAGAGGATTATCCTGTTCCTCCTCCGGACCAAAACAGTTTCCCTTATTGACACTAACAAAAAATGTTAGTTTTTCATTCCTATTTTGATATTCAGGGCATTCTGTTGCTTTTACTATAATGGAATCCATTATAGGATACAGTAGTTCCTTAGGCTCATATACTTTCAATTTTTTAGTGATATAATCTTTCGCTTTATAAGACTTGTATTTCACAACCTCCACGTAGGAATGGCATCCCATAAACAAGAAAACCACAAACATCATTCCCCAAAAATAGAATGTCTTTACCATATTATTTGTATTTACAGATATTCATAGTTTGATTGCTAGGACACCCACAGCAATATTTTTTTATCAATTACCCATTTATCATCAATCTTATGAATGCAGATAATCGCTCCCTCACCACAAAGCCGGCCACAAACATAGGAACTGTATAAAAGTCCGAATTGTCTTTTTCTATCAAAATAGATTCTCGATACTTCCAATATTCCAGAGAAAAGAAAATCATAGTTTTCTCTTTCCCAAATTTGAGATCCTTCAGGAAACTCTGAATAGTATTTCAATGTGAACTCCTCTCTTTTTCCTATTTTGGATAAGTCTAGCGGCTGACTTGTAATCGAAGGGTTTTTCATTGCGTTAAATGCCTCAATATAACCCCAACCTGGTAACTGCTCCCTAACAGATTCTATAGTCAAATTCTCATTTAAACAACTGATTAGAGTATCAAAAACGGCTATGACCCAAATGGAATCTCCTATATTTCCGTCTCTTGTCTTAATCCCATCAAGCTTCTTTTTATATTCAGCAGTATCATAGCCTATAGCATTATTATTATCAAAAACTAAAATTGAAGGGGGAGGAGGAATTTCCTGTTCCCCTAAAACACCTATCTCTTCGACTAAATCATCGAAAATTTCAATAAGTACTTTCATCTCATACTCATCAACGTTATCGGTCCTACACGATTGAATTCCAATCAATAACATCATTATAATAAAACACTCTTTCATAAACATAACAAAATAAATCAGGTAACCCATAATGTTTACCGATTGTATTAGAGCCTATTTCTTATCCAGTTTAAATCGACCAACGTAATCAAAATTGGCATTATTGATAGTCAAGACTTGAAAAAATAATTCTTGCAATTTTATTATCACTACAAAATCTATTACATAAACTATCTAATGGCTGATAGTAGGATTCACTTAGAGTTTTTTTCTTATCGCAAAAATTACAAAGTCCTTTTTCAAACTTATATTCCAGAAAAAGAAATATAGGTATTGTATCCTTCTCATTCACATAATAGCGAAAGGGAATTCCATTCACTCTTATCTGTTGTTCTGCATATTTGACTAAATCATTCTGGAATTCAATATTCTTTCCAGATAGAATAATAGCATGACCGGTTTCATTAAAAAAACGTGGTTTAGAGAATTTATTATAAAATGCATAATATTCCTGAACCGAATCTCCAATAAATAGATCTATCTCACAAGGTGAAAAAAGCTGTTTTTTGTAGTAAAATAGCGTATCGTTGTTCTGCAATATTCCAAAACCATCATTGTTTATTATTTGAATATTGCTATTATCTAACCTTGGTAATATTTCTGATTGAATTATTTTTTTATCAGGAGAAGAAAAGTAGTTGGTATCTACACTTAAACAATATTCTGTAAATTGGATTATTTCAGATGCAGAGTTAGGATATTGATAATAATGATAAAAATAATTTTCCACAATATCCCTTAGATAATAATAATCATCTCTAACCGTATTTTGCATATTAGGACATAGCAATCCACATATTACAACAATAATAGTTGGTATTTTTTTCATTTTCTTTTTAGTATTAATGAATATTTTTGATAAAAAGTATCAGCTGCTTTTTGTGTTGGAAATACAATTTGAGCGGAGCGTTGAACAATATTTCCTGGTGTATTTTGTCTTTCAAAATATATTGGTATCCCATCTTTTAAGTTTCCAGCGCCTCTATTTCCTTGTCCCCTTATCTGCCCCTTTGTAACATACCCAAATCCCCCAAACTTAGCCTTATTCTCAACACCTTCAGATACTTTAAAATACGTAACAGAACCTCCTTCTGCTTGAAAAGAAAAATAAGTATCCTCACTTAAATTTAAAGAATTATTTTGAGGATATTCTCCTATATCAAAATCTGTTACGTTCTCACCCCCTGATATAAGATTTCCATAATAATCATATTTTAAAGATGCTTGGCTATAATTTATTAAGGCTTCATCTATTTTTTCCATGGTTTTTCCTTCCTTCGAATCTATAGAATATTTATTACCAAATAAGCTATAATAAGTATCCCCATCAGAATGAGTGTTTCCAATATAAATAGCATTTTCTCTTATTTTATCCAAGTCTTCTTGGGAACGAATATTTATATTCCATTCATAAATAGTTTTTCCATCTTGATTATAAGAATACCAACTCTTTCCATCAAGATCGACATTGTTAAAAGGACTATTCGCACAATACGCATACGGACTTACCGAATAATACTTCTCCGCCAACGGATCCATCGTCGTAAACCGCCCCAAAGCCGCATCATGCATTCTTGCACTATAATCATACCAGTCCAACCCATGCATCCGGTCAAGCTCCTTGCCATTATACTTATAAGCCTGATTACTTACCGCAGTCCCCTCTAGAAACACTCCACCGAAAGGATAGTAATGGTTCACTTGTTCCACAAACCATTTACTGCCATTCCAGTAAGTCACTACACGATTATTACCCTGATGGTCTTTCAGATAATAATGATAAGTAGGAGTACTGCCGCTGAAAGTGATATACCCCTCTTCAGTCAATATCTTACTCAAATTCCCTCCCTCATAGATCACATTGCCGCAATAATCAACAGTATGGGTTGTGGAGACCTGGTTACTTGACAAAGGACGTATCTCCCCCATAGGTACACTCACATTGGCAACAGCAGTAGAGTAAGTAACCCGACGTTTCATACCATCTGAACTATACAGATAATCGGTACGGTTACCATTCGTAAATTGCAGAGCAATAGGCAAATTTAATGGATTATATTGAATCTTGGTAATCTTCTTGTTATAATCTTCCTGCATATTGCCGTTGGTATCATATTTATACTCCCGGGAAGAGTTCTTGCTGCCGTCCATAAAATTGAAAGCGCCACTATATAGCGGATCGGTACCGCTATCAGAAACGTTGTAAAGCTGATTGCCTGTATAGGTGCAAGTCAGATTGTCCATGACTCCATAAGCACTGCTACCGGTTTTACCATAGCGCATCAAAGTTTTTAGATTACCATGCTTGTCATAAGTATAGGAGGTATTATAGTTTGTATTCACCGAACCATTCAACAGATAGTTGGCAGCCGTCAGGCGGGAAAGCCCGTCATAACTGAAAGCATAGCCACGAAGACTCCCATCACCGGAAGCCTTCCAACTCATAGCAGATATATTTCCGTTATACCGTCCCATACTGCCACCATAAGACTCGTTGTAATATAAGATTTGGCTGAACAAATCACCCGTAGAAACTGACTGGAGCCATGAACGAACATTATACGTGTAAGTAGTCGTCAAATCGGAACGGCCATGCTTCCGGCTGGTAGCTAACTGTCCAAGGTCATTATAGGTATTCTCGGAAAGAACCACCTCCGCATTGTTTCCCAATTTATGACGCGTCTTTATTAAGCGACGGGCGTGATCGTAATCGTAAGTATAAAGCTCCTCTTGCGAAATTGCGTCTTTCGTGTGGACGTGTTTCTTTTTAAGAACATCTCCTATCAGATTATAAGCAAAATATTCCATTTCCAGACCGCCAAGATGATTGGTCGACCTACTTTGGATGATACGGCCTCTATCATCATAATAAAAAGCTGAATAGAGGTAACCACTTATTCCGGTACCGGTTAATTGGGCTGTAACTTTTCCCGTTAACAATCCTTTGTAACCGTCGGTATACCGGATACCAAAACCGGAAACAGAACCGTCATACCTCATTGAAGACGGAATACTGTTTTTACCGATAAAATCATAGTGATCATAATAGTCAGCCGAAAGAATAACAGGGCTACTTAGAACTAAACCGGATATTGTATACCCCATATTTGTAGTGACAGAACTCCCCCAAGTGGCTTTTACAACCGTACCCTCCAAAGGTTTGCTTCTATAGTCAAGGGAGTTCTTGCAAATTCCGCTAAGTACAGTACGCCCCAGAATATCCGGAAGAGTAAACATCCACTCGCCCTTACTGCGCTGCTCACCATCCTGAGATAATATCAAACGTCCCGCTTTATCATAAATGTAATAGACCGGCTCGCAGCCCGGAAGTTTCTTATAAATGCAACGGTTAAAACCGTCGTAACGGTAGATGTATGCATATTGCCTCATTATACTATCCGTATCACTTCTCCACGAGATGGAACCTTCAAAGGCATCAGCGGCAAGAGGTGGAAGAACATAGCGCAAATTATTCGCACGATCATACAGGTAGTAAGTAGAATGGTGCGTAGCACCATCCATTGAGCGAGTCAGTGTAACACGGTCAAGCAGATCCCTGAACTCATAAATTTCATTGTCATCCTCATCAATCGTTTGGGTCACAAAATAATTGCCGGCTTTAGCGTACCCATTCTTGTATAGGGATTCATCGAGGAGTACAAAAGAAATACAAGAAAGAGGACCGGCATAGTTCTGTTCGCTCCCCAGGAAATTTGTTTTCAGAACTGTTTGTACCGGTTTATCCTCCCATGCCTGTCCCGGACCATATTGCTCCGTTACCCGTTTCAGAGGAGAAGTTTCATACACTAACATCGTGTAAGGCCGAGTATCTCCACCTGATAATTGCCGGGCGCCACTTTTTACGGAGGCAACATCTACATACCCACCATTACCACTCGATTTGGCAGGCAGCCAGGAATAACTATCACGTCCGAACTGGTCATATTCCTGTAAAGAAACCAAATCCTTACTGTCAGGGGTAACTCCTTTATCAACTGTTTCCACAGGACGCCCAAGGCCATCATAGTAAACTATCTGCTCCAAACTTTTTTGTTTATCAGAGGTTATATAAGTTTGGGTATAGATATAATTCTGATTACCGCTGACTTGCCCTTTGACCCATTCGGAAAGGATGCACAATACGATCAATATATAAATTCGTTTCATGGCTTATCAGATTTTACTGGTTACGATAATGATATTCATATTGCTGCAACGTACGCTTTTTGTCCGACGAAACTACATTGCCCTCATAATAATAAGTTTCCGTCAGTCTTCCCAAGCCATCATAGCTATAGTATGTCGTCATACCGCTCGAATCGGTCATCGAAGTAACTCCTACTAATGGTTGGTAAGTGAAGGTAGAGACGAACGCGTCCTTCAAGTTCGCATTATTCCGAAACGACTTCAGTTTAGCCACATCAGGCGCCGAGACCTGCGATAAGGCATCTATAGTCATACCAAACACACTCGAAACAGCTGCGCTGACCTGTGAAGAAGTTGCGTTCTTAATCTCCGCAATCAGATAACGGTCTTTATAACTCCACAAATAAATTGTATGCACACCATCTTTTGAAACCACTTCGCGCGGATTACCTTGTTCAGAATAAGAAAGCACTTCGCCACTGAGTACATAGCTGGAAACAGACGTGGATAGGTTCAATTCATATAACCTGGAAGGCAGATACAGTGTGGAATTCCCGACATTGAATGTTCCGTACTCTACTTTCGTGCCTGATAAATCAAGAAAAGCACTACTACCCGAAGGATCCGCATTCGACACGCTTCTCTCCTCCAAAACCGGAGAAATGATATTTTTATTCACCATATCCTGAATAGTCGCAGGCGTCGTCCCGTTCGTACTTATTACCGGATAAGTATAGGTTATTTTTAAAGATGTCCCCGACCTGTCTCCCGATGAGATTTTCTCTATCAACTGGTCTCTGGGGTTATAAGCATAATATTCCGATTGAGTAATAGTATAATAAACATTTTCATAAACTTTATTAGCATAAGTAGTAACCTTACGCAAACTTAACAATGCACCACCCAGATAGTAAGATTTTGCTGTAAAGAATGGATATAATGATATATTAGCCGGAGCATGATCCGTGTGATGGGCGTTGGTATATTGATAATTCATTATACCGTGATAGTTCTTTATCCATTCATTTATCTCATTCCTGATAATCCTGTAGTTTTGGTTCTCACAAGTATAATCCGTTTTTTCTTTCAATATATTATAGCGGTACTTTTTGGGGGAATATGACATATTGTTTCCATAATACTGAGGCGCTTCAAAAAACAGGGTATCAGAGGCCAAAATATCGTAAATATCATACTTGTACACGGTCTTACCGGTAGTTCTATCCACAGAATAGGGATAACTAAAAATATCTCCATGATACACGGTGACTTCCGAATAAACAACCGGCGTTCTTCCATTTAAAATTCTCCTGAAGTTATCAGCAGTGAAAGTACATTCCCACCCCCAAACACTCTCTTGAGTGGGAAGCCTATTATCAAAAGGATCAGTGATGAACGCTTCCTTTTTCCCAGTGATACTCAAGCCCAGAAACATATATCGGAGAGGGAAATCCGCTCCGTTGGTATAATTGGCATAAGTCAATATATTGGGATCTACAACGGCTTCCCCTAATCCTGTATGCCTGTACGAACCATCGGCTTTACCATAACCATAACACTTGATGTTCGCGATGGAACCGTCGGACGTATAATTAGTAATTTTCCTTATCCTAAAACCACCGGCTTTAATGGCCCTTCTCCCATTCTTATCAAATATATAATTGCCGTTAACATCTGTCGAAGTTAAGAACTCGTGGTTTTCAAATTCAAACTTCGTATATCCGCCCGTAGGATATTTCAATACCTCAAGTACCCCATGATCGTATGGCGAAAGGGGAGCACGATTATCAGAGGTAATGCTGGACAGTTTGATCTTCTCATAAGGGCAAAGGTCTTGAGAGGACTTGGTCAATTTCGTGATAGCAACGGGAGCCTGCTGAATGAATTCATATTTAAAGTTGATAAAAACATTAAAATTTCCTATATTAAACTGCACATCCGAACTATTAAGGTACCCCCAATGGTCAGTACCGGCAAAATAACCGCCATTGCTGGTATAAGTACATTCATAAACCATGGGATGAACCGAATTCCCGGATATGGTAATATTTCTCAGCTTAGCGATAGGATTATTCGGAAAACCGGTGTAAGAGTAATTATATATTGTTTTATTTAATAGAATATTTCGGACAAGATTGTCATTATCCTCAATTCTGATTTCATCTACATAATTATATTCAGCAGTTGACACATTATTCTTATAGAGCAAACTAATACTCGTACTTCCATATTTAATGGAAGTAAGAAGTTTCATCTTATAGCAATAAGATTGGACATTCTCTATTGGTGCTGCCATTCCCGTAGGCGGTGACGAAATCGGTGGCGGAAAAAGAGTATATCGGAGAAGGACAGCAGCTTCTTTCGCATATCGTTTGTATCTAGTCTCCATAGATTGATCATACTTAAATACAATGGGCTCCGTGGTATTCGGTAAGTTAATACTCGACAATTGCCAGGACACATAAGAACCATAAAAAGGACTGCTCGACGCACCAAGACCATTGTAAGGAGTATCAGCTCCTGCAAAAGTATACTTTATGCCACGCTCATCGACTACAGTAAATGAATTTATGTTAGCAGAAGTATAGCTGCAACTAATTTGCACCGACCTGTTATCTGAAACGATGTATTCAAGTCCATTAGATCCTCTGCGCACCACAAACTCAAAAGATGAGCCATCCGGCAGAATAGCATTAAAAATATCATATCCGAGATTAATATTCGTAATCCCTCCGCCTCTTCTGTAAACTTCAAAACTATTCGATAATTTATCCGTTTCCAGTTTAAAGTCTCTCCACTCATCCGGAATATATTCAATGGTCCTCGAAATGCAACTACTGACAGACAGTCCCCAACCGTGCCCATAAACGTCATAATTATAGCCGGGACGAAGTGGCTGCGGATTATACTTCAGTGTTATCGGCAGTTTATAGCCCCGATGGTTAATCTCAAACAGTGGAATAGAGATATCAGGAATTCCCGTTGAATAATTAATTTCAAAATCTCCATACTTCTTAAAAGCCTCAGCCTGAGGAGATGTGGGGACAGAAGGAGCAACCGGCTGAATGACAGTTTGCCCGTTCAAAGCAATAGATATATGGATAACAGCAAAAAGAAGTATACAGTTCCTAAGTATTTTACGTAACATAGCTATAGTCGTTTTTTCTATTAGTATTTGATTATCTTTTCCCCATACTGATTCTCTCCGACAGTTATCCGCAGTAGATATTCACCTCTTGGATAGCTATTCATAGAAATCACTTCTTTATAATTACCAATAGTCTGGTCGGCACGCTGAATTTCCGCTAACTGACGCCCCTGCATATCGTAAAACATCAGTATTACTTCTCCCGGTTGTTTCAGTTCATAATTAATATATAAGCTTCCATCCTTTCCTATATGGAAGTTATAACTTATCATACTATTATTTCTCTTGTTTTGCCCGCTTTCATCGGTATTTTTCCAATTCCGTTCATGCTCTTCATCAGCACTCAGATCACGCCGCTCCTGATTGTCTGTATCATAAGGTAAATCATAATATTGCTCATCGGGCAAATAAACAAAGGATGTGGTAAAATGCTCATAAGGAACTCCAAACTTATAAACGATACTTTTCACTGTTTCCATTACAGGATAGCGGTAACCGTCTGCATACCAACGCCACGTCTCGGTTTCCTGACGTATAGAGTCACTGGCAAGCAAATATTCAATACTGTCACGATTTAACACAAAAGGTATAGTGTCCAACTGCAAGGAGTCCTGCATAGCAATCCTTGGAATCATTCTTTGATGAATGAACTTATGAGTGTAGGTACGAATGACTTTGCGAAGCGTATCTCCTTCAGATAATATCAAAACACCGGAAGCATCGGCCGTGACGGTACTTTTACCACGCAACCGCACCTCCATCCGTTCACAGTAATTTCCTTTTCCATCAAAGTAATCAGTCATTACCCGCCCTTGAAAGACAGGAAAAGCCATAAGCAACTCCGGTTTTTGATAAGAAATAAAAGTAGAAGGATTTTCATACCCCAAACAAAAGAGAGAATCACCGGAGGTACGGTAATAGTACATGGTATGATGCTCAATACCAACGATAGTATCAATGCCTTGCGACACGTACTTCAATTCATAACCGGCATCCTTAAGTTCCAGATCACTAAAATCCCAGATTTGCCCACTTCCACTTGGCCCCGGTTCATAAGTAGTAATCATACGTTTCATGAGTCGGTCACCACTACGGGGCTGATTGCAAGATGACTGCAAGGACTGTGCCTGAACCGTCAGAATAAAAAGATTACCTAATAAAAATAGCAGCGTTTTCATGTTTCTCATATTTTATAGGTTAAAGGCGTAAAAAAGACTCTTCAGATATCACAAAGATAAAGAATCAAATACTGAAAAGCTAAAAGATATGTAACAGGAACTTTCGTTTATATTACATCTTTACTTCATTTTAGCCTTTAACACTAAAAATATCATCACATGACCTACTTATTTCTCAGATACGCCCTATAAAACAATAAGTGCGGGCAAAGAATAATTCACCCGCACACTATCCGTCATTTCTAACAAACTCTCACGCCAAAGTGAGGGTTTCCCACTATTTCAACTCGAACCCGACCGTTCCACGAATATCCGCGGAAGAGGCTCCGATATAAGCCTTAAACTTACCCGGTTCTGCCGTCCATCCGCCAACAGTTTCATCATAGAACTTCAAATCATCCGGAGTGATGGTGAAAGTTACTTTTTTTTCTTCACCCGGTGCCAAAGTTATCTTTTGGAATGCCTTTAACTCTTTCACAGGACGCAGAACACTACATTTTTCATCTCCTACATACAGTTGTACGACTTCCTTTCCGGCAACACTACCCGTATTCTTTACAGGAATGGTCACAGTCAGAGAATTGTCAGCAGTTATTGTTTTAGCAGAAGCTACCGGTTTGCCATAGGTAAAAGTCGTATAACTCAAACCATACCCGAAAGGGAATAAGGCGGGAATCTTCTTGGTATCATGCCAGCGATAACCTACCAGAATATCTTCTTTGTAGACCTGCTTGATACTATCACCCGGATAACTCAATTCGTCAAATGCATGTGCACCGCAATCCGTCAATTTCACAGGGAAGGAGAAAGGAAGTTTTCCGCTGGGATTCACTGCACCACTCAGTACATCAGCAAGTGAATTGCCACCCATAGAGCCCAGATACCAGCCCTGCAGGACGGCCGGAACTTTATTCAGCCAAGGCATTTCCACGGCATTACCACTCAACAATACCAATACCATATTTTTATTGACTCCCAACAGAGATTCAATCAGTTCATTTTGTCCGAATGGCAAACCGTATGTCACACGGTCACCGGCTTCACAATCCTGGAAATGATTCTTATTCAATCCACCGAACAGAATCACAAGATCAGCTTCTTTGGCAAGTTCAGTTGCTGCTGTGCGCAAGGAATCCATCACCGACTGGGGAATTTCTTCTGCACGCCCATACATCGGACGTCCGGCAGCGTAACCTTTCGTATAAACTACCTTGTCACCATAAAGAGCGCGCATACCATCGAGTGGAGATATCATATCTTTTACCTTCAGTTCAGAAGAACCGCCTCCTTCGTTCAACAAGCGGACAGCATTGTCACCTACTACCAGTATACGTTGATATTTAGAGTCATCAAGCGGCAGCAAAGGGGTACCTTTTTTCTGGACAGGTGTGTTTTTCAGAAGCACAATACCCTCATTACCAATCTCACGGGCAGCCTGATAATGCTCTTCACTTGTCAGCGAACCATAAGGTTTCTGACGATTCATCGCCGTGCGGAATATCAAGCGAAGAATACGGGAGGCTTTATCATCCACTGTGCTCATAGGCACCTTACCTTCCTTCAACATCCGGAGATAAGGCTTAGCCAGATAATAATCGTCGAAGGTAAATGCACTTTCTGAGGTCAGACCGTTGGTATAGGATCCCATCTCGATGTCCAAGCCATTCATGGCCGCTTCGTAAGTATCATGGGCACCACCCCAATCGGTTACGACTACACCGTCAAAACCCCAGTCATTCTTCAATATCTTATTCAGCAAAAGATCATTGTGGCAGGCATGCTGACCACGCACCTTGTTATAGGCCCCCATCACGGTCCAGGCACCACCTTTCTGCACAGCAGCCTTGAAAGCGGGGAGGTAGATTTCGTGTAAGGCACGGTTGCTTAGTTGCACATCAATGTGTCCACGCCATAACTCCTGATTGTTCAAAGCATAGTGTTTCACACTTACGGCAACCCCGTTTTTCTGTATCTCCCGAATATAAGGTACACACATCACGCCTGCCAGATAAGGATCTTCCCCCATGTATTCAAAGTTACGACCATTCAGAGGAGTACGATAGATATTAACGCCAGGCCCCAAAAGAACATCTTTTTCCCGATAACGGGCTTCTTCACCAATAGCCTTGCCGTAGATGGCGGACATTTCCGGATTCCAGGTAGCGGCAAGACAAGTCAAGGCAGGAAAAGCAGTAATACTGTCATTAGTCCATTTGGCATATCCCCAATCGTTCCAGTTGATTTCTGCACGAACACCGTGAGGTCCATCACTCATCCAAAGTTCGGGGATACCAAGACGGGGCACACCGGGACTACTGAATTTGCTCTGCGCATGGCAAAGGGCTACTTTCTCTTCCAGTGTCATACGGTTGAGAACATCTTTTACACGTGCTTCAATGGGTTGCGTATCATCTAAATATACAGGAGTTTGCGCTGTCAAAGTAGTCAATGAACAGGCAAACAGGAGAGTTGAAAAGAGTTGTTTCTTC
>OIWQ01003272.1_pt1 | contig 14899 bp, 9 predicted proteins | sample 1587571 | NCBI WGS metagenome assembly OIWQ01 (sample SAMEA3888910, study PRJEB22519) | human gut metagenome | biome: human gut; feature: human-associated habitat; material: faeces | place: Denmark | collected 2010 | reverse complement strand
GCAAAGATATAATGATAAATGAATGTGTGCAAGGTGGCATCGCGGATACGCTTACCATCAGTGTTAGATGCGTGACAGGTGAAAGCCTGGGAGCGCAACCTATCACTCCAGTTATGCACTAACAATCAGTATGTTACGGACATCGGCACACTAAAAAGTGATAGAATGAGGGGTTAAAAAAATTAATCATATATCCTGTCTACTTGCAGCAGTCTATGCTGACGTGGCTTATAGCCGCTGTTTATAACACTGCGTGACGGCTGATAGTACCGGGTGTTAACCCCCAAGATGTCGAATATCACTTGCGGCAGGTCGTCAGTCATAAATGGGCGGTCTTCCGACTGACTTATCCGCTCCACCTGTTGGGCATGCGTTGCGGCATAGCGCGGCGACATGTATATAAGGAAGGGGATGTCGAGCTGCTGTCGGAGCGCACGCTTGTCGTCTGTCTTCATATCAGTGCGACCCACATGCAGCCTGAAGTTGTACACCTCCTCGGCATGGTCGGAGAAGTACAAAACAATGGCATTGCGCTTGGCAAACATATTGATGATGCTGTCCACCACATAGTCGTTGTAGTAGGTAGCGTTAAGATAATGGGCCACCTCTTGGCGCTGCTCGTCGTCGAGTGGCAGCTTGCTCTTTACATCGGCTGCCTTAAACTTGGCAAAGGCTGCGGGATAGCGCTCGGCAAACTTGACATGCTGGCCATAGAGATGGAGGATGATGAAGTTGCGGTTGGGCGCATCCACCTTCGGTTAGTCTTGCTTATAGGCGTCGACGAGCTGCATGTCGTAATCGTAGGTTTGCTGGTTGCGGTGGTCGAAGATGTGGCGCACGATGTTGGGGGCATTGAAGAATCCCATAGAGGCATTAAACTTCTTGTCCATCTCGGTTCCGGCAAACTGGTTGCTGTAGAAAACCACGTTGTAACCGCACTTGCGAAGCAACAACGGAAACAAGGGGGCGTCGCACCAGGCGAGCTTGGAGTCGACGGATGTAGGCGAGAGAAACTGCTTGAAGTTTTGCGTCGTGCCATTGTCCGAGGCTATCACGTCGTTAAACACATACAGGCTGCCGTCGGCTTGGCGCGCCTTTAGGCGTGGATTGGTATTGTATACACCATCGTACAAGTTGCTGAGGTGGCGGTTGAACGACTCGCCCACTATCAATACCACATCGGCTTGCCGCTCGCGGCACGACACTGGCTCGTTGTATTGCTGCAGCGACTTGGCGCAACGCGAGAACTCGTCGTGAAAACCCCTGTACGTAAGCACCGACTGCCAGATGTTCCACATGGCATTGCGCTTAATGGGTGTGTGCCACGCGGCAACCCTGTCGTAGTTGGCTTCGGCATCGGGTCCGTAGAAGGCGGTATGCCCCAACACCATCAGGCACACGGCGCCAGCCAACGCTGCCGGCACGCGACGCACCGGAAAGAGGCGCCAACGCCTTACACGACGAGCAAGCCAAACCTCTGCCGCAAACAAGAGCGCATACACGGCTACAAGCAGAAGGCAGGGGAGGGACATTATGTAGGTGGAGAAGAACTCCGAGCTCTCACGCGAATTGGTTTCATTAAGAAACTGCAATATATAGGCATCCCAATGACGGTTGAACGCCACGAGCAAGAACACGTTGCTTAGGCTGTAGGCTGACACAACTGTCTGGAGCAGCACATGCACAGCACGCTCTACCTTAGGACGCGCAAACGACGCCAAGGCACAGATGCACCAGGCAAACACACCATAGTAGACTATATTGAAAGCGGTGGACACTGGCGCGTCCCACCATGTGTGCGTGTTGAGCATCAGCATCTCAGGCAGCATCAACAGCAGCACGTATGTGAGCCACACTATGGGATTGAGGCTTTTGGAAGGCTTATTCATCGGGATTCTTTATTAATGTAAAATCAAATATTTGTAGGTTGTACGATTTGCCGAACGAACTTCGTACGGTTTAACAGAAAAACGGTTTATAAGCTCTTACACTTATAAACCGTTTTTTAGTATGTTATAATGTATTGCCGGGGCAATACACTAATTGCTTGTCATTTACTCTGCCGACTGCTGGTTAGAGAAATCGGTAACGTTGCGGCGGTTGGCCTGCATACGGTCGTACTCTTCCTTCGAGCCAACAACAATCTTCTCCCACTGGCGAAGACCTGTACCTGCCGGAATGAGGTGACCAGAGATAACGTTCTCCTTCATACCCTCGAGGTAGTCTACCTTACCACGGATAGCAGCCTCGTTGAGCACCTTGGTTGTCTCCTGGAACGAAGCAGCCGAGATGAAGCTCTTGGTCTGGAGTGCAGCACGTGTGATACCCTGGAGAATCTGTGTAGATGTGGCAGGGATAGTGTCGCGCACTACTACCGGACGCAAGTCGCGGCGCTTGAGGCTTGAGTTCTCGTCGCGCAGCTTGCGGGCAGAAACAATCTGACCCACCTTGAGCACGTCGCTGTCGCCAGCGTCGGTTACGTACTTCTTGCCCCATATACGGTCGTTCTCCTCGGCGAAGTCGAGCTTGTCTACCATCTCCTGCTCGAGGAATGTGGTATCGCCTGGCTCGTCGATGCGTACCTTGCGCATCATCTGACGTACGATAATCTCGAAGTGCTTGTCGTTGATCTTCACACCCTGCAGACGGTATACGTCCTGAACCTCGTTTACGATATACTCCTGTACGGCGGTAGGACCCTTGATGGCGAGGATGTCGCCCGGAGTGATAACACCGTCGGACAGCGGAGTGCCGGCACGTACGGCGTCGTGCTCCTGTACCAGGATCTGCTTAGAGAGCGATACGAGGTACTTGCGCTGGTCGCCAGTCTTAGATGTAACGATGATCTCGCGGTTGCCACGCTTAACCTTACCCATTGTTACCTCACCGTCGATTTCGGAAACGACAGCCGGGTTAGACGGGTTGCGGGCCTCGAACAGCTCGGTAACACGTGGAAGACCACCGGTGATATCGCCTGCCGAACCTGCGGCACGTGGAATCTTGACAAGAGTTGTACCGGTCTTGACGGTCTGTCCGTCCTCGCATACTACGTGGCCACCCACTGGGAAGTTGTAGGTACCGATGATTTCGCCATTCTTGTCGAGCACGTCGCAGGTAGGAACCTTCGACTTGTCCTTAGAGTCGGTGATGATCTTCTCGGTAAGACCTGTAGCTTCGTCGGTCTCGGCACGGAATGTGATGCCCTCGATAACGTCGTTGAAACGCAGTGTACCTGCATACTCGGTAACGATAACGGCGTTGAACGGGTCCCACTTGGCGATGAGATCGCCCTTCTTAACGAGGTCGCCATCCTTGAAGTAGAGTGAAGAACCGTAAGGCACGTTCTGTGTAGCGAGTGTTATGTCGGTGTGCGGGTCGATGAAGTGTACCTCCGACAGACGGCTTACCACCATCTGGCAGTTGACGTCCTTCTCGCCATTGTTCTCGACGAACGGCACAACGCGAAGGTCCTCGAAGTGGAGCTTACAGTCGTTCTTGACGGTGATAGATGCGTTGGCGGCTGCGTTACCAGCCACACCACCTGCGTGGAACGTACGGAGGGTAAGCTGTGTACCCGGCTCGCCAATGGCCTGTGCGGCAATAACGCCGACAGCCTCGCCGAGCTGAACCATGCGCTGTGTGGCAAGGTTGCGGCCGTAACACTTCATGCAGACGCCCTTCTTGCTCTCGCAAGTGAGCACCGAACGAATCTCTACGCTCTCGATTGGAGAATCCTCAATGGCCTTTGCCACTGACTCGGTAATCTCCTCGCCGGCGTGAACGAGAATCTCGCCTGTTGTAGGATGGATGATGTCGTGTACCGAAACACGGCCGAGGATGCGCTCGCCGAGAGAAGAAACAATCTCGTCGCCGTTCTTGAGAGCGGTGCAAACGAGTCCGCGGAGAGTACCGCAGTCTTCCTCTGAGATAATGACATCGTGCGAAACGTCAACCAAACGACGTGTCAGGTAACCGGCGTCGGCAGTCTTCATAGCGGTATCGGCAAGACCCTTACGGGCACCGTGCGACGCGATGAAGTACTCGAGCACTGACATACCTTCCTTAAAGTTAGATATAATTGGGTTCTCAATGATCTGGTGTCCCTCGGCACCTGCCTTCATAGGCTTAGCCATAAGACCACGCATACCAGAGAGCTGCTTGATCTGGTCCTTAGAACCACGGGCTCCAGAGTCGAGCATCATGAACACGGCGTTGAATCCCTGGTCGGCCTCTGTCATCTCCTTCATAAGGATGTTGGCAAGGTCGTTGTTTACGTGGGTCCAAGTATCGATAACCTGGTTGTATCGCTCGTTCTCAGTGATGAAGCCCATGTTATAGTTGTCCTCAATAGCACGAACCTCTGCCTGACCGCGGTCTACAATCTCCTTCTTTTCTGGCGGGATGATGATGTCGTCAAGGTTGAACGACAGACCAGCAACGTATGCCATGCGGTAACCGAGGTTCTTGATACCGTCGAGGAACTCGCAGGCGCGTGCCATACCCACAGCCTTGATTACGCTTGAGATGAGTCCGCGGAGCGTCTTCTTAGAGATGATGTCGTTGAAGAAGCCTACTTCCTTCGGTATAATCTGGTTTACGATAACACGTCCAACAGATGTCTCTACCATGCGCTTTTGTGGCTTGCCGTCAACGAGGTCGTCTACGATAACCTTAACGGTGGCGTGAAGGTCGCACTTGCCCTCGTTGTGGGCGATAAGAGCCTCCTCGTCGCCGTAGAAGGTAAGTCCCTCGCCCTTGGCGCCCGGACGCATCTTGGTGATGTAGTAGAGACCAAGCACCATATCCTGCGACGGCACTGTTACAGGCGCGCCATTGGCAGGGTTAAGGATGTTGTGGCTCTGGAGCATCAATATCTGTGCCTCGAGGATAGCCTCGTTGCTCAACGGGAGGTGAACAGCCATCTGGTCACCGTCGAAGTCGGCGTTGAACGCGGTACATGCCAACGGGTGGAGCTGGATGGCCTTGCCCTCGATAAGCTTAGGCTGGAACGCCTGGATACCGAGACGGTGAAGTGTCGGAGCACGGTTAAGCATAACCGGGTGGCCCTTCATAACGTTCTCGAGGATGTCCCAGATCACCGGCTCGCGGCGGTCTACTATCTTCTTGGCGCTCTTGACGGTCTTTACGATGCCGCGCTCGATGAGCTTGCGGATGATGAACGGCTTGTAGAGCTCGGCTGCCATAAGCTTTGGCAGACCGCACTCGCCCATCTTAAGCTCAGGACCTACAACGATAACCGAACGTGCCGAATAGTCGACACGCTTACCGAGGAGGTTCTGACGGAAACGTCCCTGCTTACCCTTGAGCGAGTCGGAGAGCGACTTGAGAGGACGGTTGGCGTCGCTCTTTACAGCGCTCGACTTGCGAGAGTTGTCGAAGAGGCTGTCGACAGCCTCCTGGAGCATACGCTTCTCGTTGCGGAGGATAACCTCCGGAGCCTTAATCTCAACAAGACGCTTCAAGCGGTTGTTACGTATGATTACACGACGATAGAGGTCGTTGAGGTCGGATGTAGCAAAGCGGCCGCCGTCCAGCGGAACGAGCGGACGAAGCTCTGGCGGGATAACAGGGATAATCTTCATGATCATCCACTCTGGACGGTTCACGTCCTTAGAGCCGCGGAAAGCCTCTACCACCTGCAGGCGCTTGAGGGCCTCGGTCTTGCGCTGCTGCGACGAGTCGTTGTTGGCACGGTCGCGCAGCTCGTAAGACAGCGAGTCGAGGTCGAGGTTGGCAAGAAGATCGTACACAGCCTCGGCACCCATCTTGGCGATGAACTTGTTTGGGTCGCTATCATCGAGATCGTCGTTGTTTGGACCAAGCTTGTTGTCGATGATGTCCATGTACTCTTCCTCAGAGAGGAGGTCCATCTTGTGCGAGCCGTTGAGCTCGAGGCCCTCCGAGTCGGTGCGTCCCTCAAGAGCACCCGGCTGTATTACCACGTACTTCTCGTAGTATACAACCTGGTCGAGCTTCTTGGTAGGCATACCGAGCAAATAGCCTATCTTGTTAGGCAAAGAACGGAAGTACCAGATGTGAGCCACGGGCACAACGAGCTCGATGTGTCCGCTACGCTCACGACGTACCTTCTTCTCAGTGACCTCAACACCGCATCGGTCGCACACAATGCCCTTGTAGCGTATGCGCTTGTACTTGCCGCAGGCGCACTCGTAATCGCGTGTCGGACCGAAGATGCGCTCGCAGAACAGACCGTCGCGCTCGGGCTTGTAAGTACGATAGTTGATGGTCTCAGGCTTTGTCACCTCGCCAAACGAATTTTCCAGGATCTCCTCGGGAGAGGCAAGACCGATGGTAATCTTCGTGAAATTATTCTTAACTTTTGTATCTTTCTTGAAAGCCATATATTTCTATAATTTAGGGATGTCGGGATTAATCGAGTTTGATGCTGAGACCAAGACCGCGGAGCTCGTGCAAGAGCACGTTGAGCGACTCTGGTATACCTGGTGTAGGCATTGGATCGCCCTTGACGATAGCCTCGTAAGCCTTTGAACGGCCAACGGTGTCGTCCGACTTGATTGTCAGAATCTCCTGAAGTACGTGGCTGGCACCGAATGCCTCGATAGCCCAGACCTCCATCTCTCCGAAACGCTGTCCACCAAACTGTGCCTTACCACCAAGTGGCTGCTGTGTGATGAGCGAGTACGGACCGATTGAACGTGCGTGCATCTTGTCCTCTACCATGTGGCCGAGCTTCAAGAAGTAGGTTACACCCACTGTAGCCGGCTGGTCGAAGCGCTCGCCTGTCTCGCCATCGTAGAGGTGGGTTGAGCAGAGGTGAGGCAGACCTGCCTTGTCGGTCCACTCTGAGAGGTCCTCAAGGTGAGCACCGTCGAAGATAGGTGTGGCAAACTTGACGCCAAGCTTGCGGCCGGCAGCACCGAGGATGGCCTCGAATATCTGACCGAGGTTCATTCGAGAAGGCACACCCAGAGGATTCAACACAAGGTCGACTGGACGTCCGTCCTCGAGGAACGGCATATCCTCCATACGTGTGATCTTCGAAACGATACCCTTGTTACCATGACGACCGGCGAGCTTATCGCCTACGCCAATCTTACGCTTCTTGGCTACGTATACCTTAGCCATCTGCAGGATGCCCGAAGGCAGCTCGTCGCCGATGGTGATGGCAAACTTCTTGCGCTTGAGCTCGGCATCGAGAAGCTTGTACTTGCGTATATAGTTCATGATGAGCTTCGAGATGAGCTTGTCGGTGTGCTCGTCGCCGGTCCAGTCGTTCGACTGAATTCCGTCGTACTCGAGGTTCTTCAACATTGTAGTTGTGAACTTGGTGCCCTTTGTTATGATCTCGGCGCCAGAGTAGTCCTTGATGCCCTGTGAAGGCTTGCCCTCGGTGAGGGTAAGGAGCTTGTCGACGAGAATGTCCTTCAAGTCGTCGTTCTTTGCCTCGTACTCCTCGTCAATCTTGGCGAGTATCACCTTGTCCTGCTTCTTCGACTCGCGTGTCTTGATAGCGCGAGCAAAGAGCTTCTTGTCGATAACGACACCGCTCAATGACGGGTTGGCCTTCAATGAAGAATCCTTAACGTCGCCTGCCTTGTCGCCGAAGATGGCGCGCAGAAGCTTCTCCTCCGGTGAAGGATCGCTCTCGCCCTTAGGCGAAATCTTACCGATAAGGATGTCGCCCGGCTCGATGCGTGCACCGATACGTACGATACCATTGTCGTCGAGGTCCTTTGTGGCTTCCTCAGACACGTTAGGTATATCGCTTGTGAACTCCTCAAGACCACGCTTTGTCTCGCGCACGTCGAGCGAGTACTCGTCTACGTGTACTGATGTGAGCACGTCGTCGCGAATCATACGCTCCGAAAGCACGATGGCATCCTCGTAGTTGTAACCCTTCCAAGGCATGTAGGCAACGAGAAGGTTGCGGCCCAGTGCGAGCTCGCCGTTCTCTGTAGCGTAACCCTCGGTAAGGATGTCGCCCTTCTTGACACGCTGACCCTTGTTGCAGATAGGACGCAAGTCGATGGTCATGTTCTGGTTGGTGCGACGGAACTTAGGTATGCGGTACTCCTTGAGAGCCGGCTCGAAGCTTACAAACTCCTCGTCGTCTGTACGATCGTAGAGGATGCGGATGGTTGTAGCGTCTACATACTCGATAACACCCTCGCCCTCGGCAGTAATCATTGTACGAGAGTCCTCGCACACCTGCTTCTCAAGACCTGTACCTACGATAGGCGCGTCGTTGTGAAGCAATGGCACTGCCTGGCGCATCATGTTACATCCCATGAGCGCACGGTGACCGTCGTCGTGCTCCAAGAACGGGATAAGGCCTGCAGATACAGATGCAATCTGCTGCGGCGACACGTCCATAAGGTCTACCTCTGAAGGAGGCACTACCGGGAACTCGGCGTTCTGACGGCACTTAACGTAGTCGCGGATGAACGAGCCATCCTCACGCAACGGAGCGTTGCCCTGACCGATAACGTGGTTCTCCTCCTCCTCAGCGGTGAGGTAGACAACGTCGTTGTTGTCGAGGTCTACGATAGAGTCCTTAACCTTACGGTATGGAGTGGAGATAAAGCCAAGCTCGTTGATTGTGGCATACACACAGAGAGAAGAGATAAGACCGATGTTAGGACCCTCAGGGCTCTCGATAGGACACAAACGACCATAGTGTGTGTAGTGAACGTCTCGAACCTCGAAGCCTGCGCGCTCACGCGAAAGACCACCAGGACCAAGGGCTGAGAGACGACGCTTGTGAGTTACCTCGGCAAGCGGGTTGGTCTGGTCCATGAACTGAGACAGAGGGTTGGTGCCGAAGAACGAGCTTACAACGCTTGATATAGTCTTGGCGTTGATAAGGTCGGTTGGCTGGAACACCTCGTTGTCGCGTACGTTCATGCGCTCGCGGATAGTGCGGCTCATACGTGCCAGACCTATAGAGAACTGGTTGCTCAACTGCTCGCCAACGGTACGAACACGACGGTTAGAGAGGTGGTCGATATCGTCGACAGTAGCGTTAGAGTTGACCAGCTGGATAAGATACTTGATAATCTCGATGACATCATCCTTAGTAAGAACGCGTACGTCAGAGTCGGTGTCGAGACCGAGCTTCTTGTTGATACGGTAGCGGCCTACCTCGCCAAGATCGTAGCGCTTGTCCGAGAAGAAGAGGTTCTGGAACACCTCGCGAGCCGAAGCGTCGTCGGCTGGGTCGGCGTTGCGCAGCTGGCGATAGATGTAAAGCACAGCTTCCTTCTCCGAGTTAGACGGGTCCTTAGCAAGAGTGTTGAAGATGATGGCATACTTGTTGGCAGCCTCGGCATCCTTGTGGAGGAGTATAGACGATGCGCCCGACTCGAGGATTTCATCTACGTTGTCCTCGGTAAGCTCTGTCTCACGCTCCATAATCACCTCGTTGCGCTCGATAGAAACTACCTCGCCGGTGTCCTCGTCAACGAAGTCCTCGTTCCACGACTTCAATACACGTGCAGCGAGCTTGCGGCCGATGGCAGCCTTCATATTCTTCTTGTTGACCTTCATTTCCTCGGCAAGGTCGAATATCTGGAGGATGTCCTTATCCTGCTCGTAGCCCATGGCACGCAGAAGAGTTGTAACTGGCAACTTCTTCTTACGGTCGATATAGGCATACATCACGTTGTTGATGTCGGTGGCAAACTCAATCCATGAGCCCTTGAACGGGATGATACGTGCCGAATAAAGCACATTGCCGTTGGCATGTACACCCTGGCCGAAGAATACGCCCGGCGAACGGTGCAACTGCGAAACGACAACGCGCTCGGCACCGTTGATTACGAAGGTGCCATTGGCTGTCATATAAGGGATTGTGCCAAGGAATACGTCCTGGATGAATGTGCCGAAGTCCTCGTGGTCAGGATCGGTACAGTAAAGTTTCATCTTAGCCTTTAAAGGTACGCTATATGTAAGGCCGCGCTCGAGACACTCGTCTATTGAGTAGCGAGGCGGGTCGATATAGTAATCCAAGAACTCAAGAACGAAATTGTTGCGTGTGTCGGTGATAGGGAAGTTCTCGGCGAACACCTTATACAAACCGTCATTCTTGCGTTCCTCAGGCGGAGTGTCCAACTGTAAGAAATCCTTGAAAGACTTTAACTGCACATCGAGAAAATCCGGGTAAGGCAACGGATTATGGACGCTGGCAAAATTTACTCTGTTATCAACAATTTTTGAAGCCATCAGAAGTTATTATGGGTGATAAAAAATCTAAATAAGCGGAAAGACACAAAAAGGTTAGGACCCACCTACTTGGAAGATCCTAACCATATTTGCTAATTTTAAAATATCGGGTTAACCTTTCCTAAATACTGCTTAGCAGCGTTAAACCCGACATTTGAATTGTAAGCTGTTATTACTTGAGCTCTACCTTAGCACCTGACTCCTCGATAGCCTTCTTCAAGTTCTCAGCCTCTTCCTTAGAGAGACCTTCCTTGATCTTAGCAGGAGCAGCGTCTACGAGGTCCTTAGCTTCCTTCAAGCCAAGACCGCAAGCTTCCTTAACTGCCTTTACAACCTGGAGCTTTGCAGCACCTACCTCAGCGAGGACAACATCGAAAGATGTCTTCTCCTCAGCTGCATCAGCACCACCTGCTGCAGGACCAGCAGCTACAGCTACAGCTGCAGCTGCAGGCTCAATACCATACTCGTCCTTGAGGACTGTTGCCAACTCGTTTACTTCCTTTACTGTAAGATTTACCAATTCTTCAGCAAGAGCTTTAATATCTGCCATTGTATTTAAATTTTAATTGTTTTTAATGTTAATGTTCTTTGACTTGTAGTTATATTACTCAGGACGCTCGCCCAAAGTCTTAAGCACACCATGAATAGTGTTTGCGCCTGACTGAAGAGCAGAGATAACGTTCTTTGCAGGTGACTGGAGCAGTGCAACAATTTCTGCAATAACCTCGTTCTTGCTCTTGATAGCTACGAGAGCCTCGAGCTGATCTGCGCCGAAGATTGTCTCCTCAGCATATGCACCCTTAAGTGCAGGTACACCTTCCTTAGCGTATTCCTTAAGGAGCTTTGCAGGAACGTTAGCTGTGTGAGCGAACATAACTGCTGTAGTGCCCTTGAGTGCGCCGTACAGAGGCTCGAAATCAATATCGCTTGCCTGGAAAGCCTCGCGGAGAAGTGTGTTCTTAACGACAATCATCTTGATATCGTTCTTGAAGCACTTGCGACGGAGGTTGCTTGTAGCCTCGGCGTTGAGACCTGCGAGGTCAACGAGGTAGAAGTGAGGGAAATCCTTCAGCTTCGCACCGAGCTCGGCAATAATAGTATCTTTTACTTCTTTCTTCATTTTACAAAACTTTTAGAGTTACTCAACTGATTTAGGATCAACCTTGATACCCTTACTCATAGTGCTTGAAATAAAGATACTCTTGATATATGTACCTTTAGCAGCAGCAGGCTTGAGCTTGATGATGGTAGCGATGAACTCCTTAGCATTCTGATAGATTGCCTCCGGAGTGAAGCTTACCTTACCGATTGAAGTGTGGATAATACCAGCCTTGTCAACCTTGAAATCAATCTTACCCTGCTTTACTTCCTTAACTGCCTTGGCAACGTCCATTGTTACGGTGCCGCTCTTAGGGTTAGGCATCAATCCACGCGGACCGAGGATACGGCCGATAGGACCAATCTTACCCATGCATGACGGCATAGTGATAATAACGTCGATGTCTGTCCAACCACCCTTGATCTTTTCGATATACTCGTCAAGACCTACGTAGTCAGCACCTGCTTCCTTAGCAGCAGCTTCCTGGTCAGGAGTACAGAGAGCGAGTACGCGTGTTACCTTACCGGTACCGTTGGGAAGAGAAACCACGCCACGAACCATCTGGTTAGCCTTACGTGGGTCAACGCCCAAGCGTACGTCAATATCGAGAGAAGCATCGAACTTGGTAGTGGTAATTTCCTTTACCAGCTCTGAAGCCTCTTTCAATGTGTACATCTTCCCTGCTTCAACCTTGTCAGCTACTGATTTTTGATTTTTTGTCAGTTTCATTTCTTAAAAATTGAAGTTATTAAACATTTTCAGGGAAGTCTCCCTCTACAGTGATACCCATACTTCTTGCTGTACCAGCAACGAGTCTCATAGCCGATGCAACTGTAAAGCAGTTCAAATCTTTCAGTTTGTCCTCAGCGATTGCTTTTACCTGCTCCCAAGTTACTTTACCAACTTTCTGGCGGTTAGGCTGAGCTGAGCCACTCTTAACTTTAGCAGCCTCTTTCAGCTGTACAGCTGCAGGAGGAGTCTTAAGTTCGAAGCTGAACGATTTATCGGTGTAGTAAGTGATAACAACAGGAATTACCTTACCTGCCTTATCCTGGGTTCTGGCGTTGAACTCTTTGCAGAATCCCATGATGTTAATACCCTTAGAACCAAGTGCAGGTCCTACTGGAGGAGAAGGATTCGCAGCGCCACCTTTAATCTGTAATTTGATTAATCCAGCAACTTCTTTAGCCATTTTGTCTGTTAATATTTAAATTGATTTAATATAAAAGAATTCTGAACGCATTCGTAACCTTGCGTTAGCCTTCTTTTTCGACTTGCATAAAACCTAATTCCAACGGAGTTTTGCGTCCGAAGATCTTGACCATCACCTTTAGTTTGCGCTTCTCGACATTCACCTCTTCGATGATGCCACTGAAACCTGAGAATGGTCCGTCTGTTACCTTAACAGTCTCGTCAACTACGTACGGGATGTCAATGTTGTCTTCAATCTCCGTTTCCTCGCATGAACCGAGCATACGATTGATTTCCGACTGCGGAACTGGTGAGGGGTTATCCAAGCCTCCAAGAAAGCCTAAAACGTTCGGCATGAAACGTAGCGTGTGAGCCACATCGCCCACGAGGGCAGCTTCTACGAACACATAACCAGGGAGTGATATTTTCTCCTTGATTACTCTTTTTCCATTACGCAAAGATGCGTGTTTCTCGAGCGGCAGAACCACTTGCGAAACATGCGCCTGAAGTAATGGATTGTGCTTAATCTCAGCGTCAAGGTACTCTTTCACTTTGAATTCCTTACCACTGGCAGCACGAAGCACGTACCATTTTTTTTCTGTCTTAGCCATTTTCTTGAAAACGATTAACCTGGGTAAACCATGCTCATAGCCCACTTGAACAGAGAGTCCATAGCGAACACCACAGCTGCAACGACAAGGGAAGCAGATAATACAATCACTGCACTATGGTTTAGTTCGGCATAACTTGGCCAAGTTGTTTTATGCGCAAGTTCGTCGTAACAAGTCTTGCAATAATTTACAAACTTCTTAAACATATTATCTTCTTTTTAGCACGGGAAGAGAGGCTCGAACTCCCGACACCTGGTTTTGGAGACCAGTGCTCTACCAACTGAGCTATTCCCGTAGGATAGTTCCCGATGCCGAAGCGATACGGGAACTATTTTTATTTAATCCAGCCTCTTAGGAGACTGTTAATCGACGAATTAGTCCTCGAGGATCTTTGTGATCTGACCAGAACCTACTGTACGACCACCCTCGCGGATAGCGAAACGAAGACCCTCGTTCAGAGCTACTGCGTAGATGAGCTCAACCTCGATCTCTACGTTGTCACCAGGCATTACCATCTCAACTCCCTCTGGAAGCTTGATCTCACCTGTACAGTCCATAGTACGAAGGTAGAACTGAGGACGATACTTGTTGCCGAACGGTGTGTGACGACCACCCTCTTCCTTCTTCAAAACGTAGATAGAAGCCTTGAAGTGCTTGTGAGGCTTGATCTGACCCGGGTGGCAGAGTACCATACCGCGCTTGATCTCGTTCTTATCGATACCACGGAGGAGAAGACCTACGTTATCGCCAGCTTCACCCTCGTCAAGGATCTTACGGAACATCTCAACACCAGTAACGACACACTTCTTATCCTCACCGAGGCCAAGGAGCTCTGTCTCGTCGCCTACCTTAACGCGACCAGTCTCGATACGACCAGTAGCAACAGTACCACGACCTGTGATTGAGAATACGTCCTCGATAGGCATCAAGAATGGTTTGTCGAGGTCACGTGGAGGCTCCTGGATCCATGTATCAACAGCGTCCATAAGCTCCATTACCTTGTCAGCCCACTTCTCTACACCATTGAGTGCACCAAGAGCAGAACCGCGGATGATAGGAGTTTCCTCCTCATAGCCGTACTGGTCGAGGATCTCGCGAACCTCCATCTCTACGAGCTCGAGCATCTCCTCATCCTCTACCATATCGCACTTGTTCAAGAAAACAACCATACGCGGTACGTTTACCTGACGAGCGAGAAGTACGTGCTCACGTGTCTGAGGCATAGGACCGTCAGTAGCAGCAACTACGAGGATAGCACCGTCCATCTGAGCAGCACCAGTTACCATGTTCTTAACGTAGTCGGCGTGACCCGGGCAGTCTACGTGTGCGTAGTGACGCTTTGCTGTCTCGTACTCGATGTGAGCTGAGTTGATAGTGATACCACGCTCTTTCTCCTCAGGAGCGTTATCGATCTGGTCGAAAGACTTAACATCCTCGCCGCCGAAGCCTCTGTCGTGAAGAGTCTTAGAAATGGCAGCAGTAAGAGTAGTCTTACCATGGTCAACGTGACCAATTGTACCAATGTTTACGTGCGGTTTGGTGCGCACAAATGTTTCTTTAGCCATAGCTTTCTTATTTTATATATAAATTGAATGTTCGTTTTTCCCCCGATTCTTGATTTAAGAATAGAAGCAGAGCTGTAACTGAGAGTTGAACTCAGGACCTCTTCCTTACCAAGGAAGTGCTCTACCACTGAGCTATTACAGCAAGTTAATAAATTGAGCGGAAAACGGGGCTCAAACCCGCGACCCCCAGCTTGGAAGGCTAGTGCTCT
>OIWQ01003265.1_pt1 | contig 14922 bp, 22 predicted proteins | sample 1587571 | NCBI WGS metagenome assembly OIWQ01 (sample SAMEA3888910, study PRJEB22519) | human gut metagenome | biome: human gut; feature: human-associated habitat; material: faeces | place: Denmark | collected 2010 | reverse complement strand
CCCTATTCCTCATACCCTTTTTATTCAATTGTCCAAGATGTATTGTAGTCCTACAAGCTTCACCGCACAATTTTGCGCGCTGACTGCACAGATCTGTGCAGTCTCACCGGCGAAAACTCGATGTTGAAAATCTGGCCCGGAGCATCCGCCAATCTAATTTTGGATGGGCGGACGGTAGGTTGTGGAAAATAACCGACTGTCCAAATCTGGACAGTCCATCAAAGGCCGCGATTCACGACGTACTACCGCTGCGGTATGTCACGGTGATTCACCGTGGGCCACCGTGGAATCCGGAGAGTCACCGTGACTGTGTCCCTGTTCACTTCCACAGAACGATGCTGTTTTCAGCCATCTTCTGCGGCGTTGGCGGCGGGGATGCTCTGTCAGCCTCATCGCCCCACAGGTACTCCACATTTACCTGTAGTTCCCTCGCAATCAGTATGGCTACGGCAACATTTGGCAGATGCACCCCGCGCTCTATGGCCGACATGGCCGCGCTGGTGATGCCGACCCGGCGGGCAAGTTCCCTCTGTGATATGCCGAAGTATAGCCGCCGGTCTTTGATCCGCGCCTCCATGATCTCAGGGCTTTTTTTCAGCTTCAGCCTGCGCCATCAGCATTTGCTCCGCAAGACGGATGGCAAGAGGAAAATGCTCTGGGTTAAGCTGGGACAGGAGGCTCAAGAGCCGTTCTACGGATGTGTCTTGCATGGGGTTAGCTCCTTTCTGAATCCATAAAATTTCTCCTTGTAATTCCGGCGGGAGACCGGTATAATGGTTGCACCGGCCTCCCTGTGGTGGTTGGTGGCGGCTCCGTGTCCTCTTGCTTGGTCGGCTGGGACATGGGGCCTTTCTCATGCGATGCAGAACCGGCGGGCGGCGGTGGTCTTGGTGAACTGCGCGGCCACGTCGGGAAGAGCCTTCTTCAGGGCGGCGGTGTCCAGGCGGGTGGAGTTCACGGCCTTATAGGTCACGCGCCAGTCGGTGCCGCTGATGGAGTCCACGCCCTCTGCGTCCATGTGCCGCTTGATGGAATCCTGGATGCTGTCGATCTCTGCGGCCAGCTCCTCCGCCATGCGGCGTAGCTCCCGAAGCTCCTTGACCTTGCTGTCCATTTCACTGATGCTCATTTTCTTTACCTCCTTGTATTTGTTGGGGAACTCCGGCGGCGGGGGGCTTTGTGGCGTCTGACCGTCTGTCTGCTACTTCCACATCCGTTCCCGCTCTTATAGGTGTTCTTGTTTTCCCTTTCGGTACTTCCGTCCACCTTGTGCCGGTGTCTGAACTGTTTTCTTTTGTTCCCTTGCTGTGATTATATGATAACACTTATTAAGTACGTTGTCCATTGATGGAGTATACAATTATTAAGTACATATTTTGTGCATAATTGTACTTGATAAGTGTTGTACATTTGTGCTATAATACGGATAGTGGAGAAGGGCGTCGCATTTCACGATGCCCCCAGAATACAGAAAGTGAGGCGGATTATGGCCGTATCTGAATCGAGAAGGAAGGCAAATCAAAAATGGGATGCCGCAAATCTTGACCGCGTATCTATTGCCATGCCGAAGGGCATGAAAGATACGGTAAAGGCGGCGGCCGCCGCTGTCGGCGAGAGTATGAACCAATATATCATTGGCGCAGTGGAACAGCGGATAAGCGGCAAAGGCCCGCAGAGCGCCGCAGGGGCACACGAAAACGAGGGGGCTATACTTGCTCCCGACGCGCTCAGAATCGCGCAGGAGGCCGCACAGAGGGCCGGGGAGGATATCCCTGCGTTTGTTGCCCGTGCAGTCACGAACCAAGACCAGCGGGACAAGATGGCCCTTGCGCTGAAAGCCAGCACAAGGGAGCCGAATGCCCAAAACTGAGCGGCGGATTTTCGCCGGTGAGATGCTGTCAAAGCTGGCGGTGTCGACTGCACGAATCTGTGCAAAAGAAGAAGCCCCGGACGATCCGGGGCTTAACAAGGCGGATAAACCCGCAATAATGGAGACAGAAAAAGGGTGCTGCGACAAGCGGTTAGCCCGATAAAAGTTAAAGTATCACAGCGAAGCTATGAAAACCGTCACTTGGCCGAGTGGCGGTTTTCGCCTTTGATACGGATCGTAATAGATACACAGCTCCTCCGGGGAAAGCGTCTCCTGCCCGGCGATATACCCGCCGTGCTTGCGGATGGCGGGGAGAACCTCGGCAGTGACCCAATGCTTGAATTTCCGGGCCGTGGGGAGCTTGGAGCCAAGCACCAGGGAGTACAGGCCGGATTCGTTGATGATGGTCATGTTCTGCTTGCCGCCGGGGGTCATCATTTCGGTGACCCCTTTATCTTCAGCGTCGACATGATTGGCAACCGCATTGACAAGCGATTTGCCCTCGCCATATCCGAGTGCGGCGGCCACGTCCTTACCAACGAACCACGGTTCCCCGTTCTGTTCGATGGTCCTGATCTCCCCGAAGTCGGGGTTGCTGAAAATCTGTAATTCAGGGTGTCGTGTCAACCGACGCCCCTCTCAACAGCGAAATTTCGCCATTGAAACCGCCGCCGTCGCCAGTTGGAATTCAACGGCGTTTCGTTATCTGACATATATCCAGGGGTGAGGGAAATCCTCACCCCTGATTTTTTACGCACCGTTGCGGCTCTCCATTTCTGGAGAGTCATTACACCGGTGACACCTTGCCGCCTGCATACTGCACAATATGCCTGCAAGGGAACAATCTGTTGATTTAACGTTAATGTGTGGCGGCGGCTCTGTACCCTGCATTTGACGGCGTATCGTCATACCGGATTCCCAAACCGGGCGGGGAAAATCGAACGATATCGATCGATGCCGGTCGACGTCGTGCGAGACAGAAGAAGAAACAGAAGCAGAAAGAGAAACAGAACTTGAAACAAGTCTTTTCAGACTTGTTGCCCTGACAGCGTGTTGAAAGATCGCGTTTTCCGACTTTCGATAATTTGCAAGCACCATTTGCAGGTTTTTCCCGGCACACATCCAGAAACACGCCGTAAACGGCCATAGAATGGCCTACACGCGTTTTTGTACGGCTGGAAATTACATACCTGAAAATAAAAATGCGTTAGGGTGCCTTAAAATGCGAATAAATGCGCACATAAAAAAGACGGAGCTTTTGCGTTATGGATAATCATATCAAATTTCATTGTTCACCTCCGTCTCCACCCTTAGAACGGCATGTCGCCGTCGTCCTCGATTTCGCAGAAATCGTCGGCGGGTGCTACAGTGCAAGCCCTGACTCCATCCGGAGCACGGCGGCTTCTGTGCTGCTTGTGCCTGTGCGCATGAATGCACCTGTTCCCGTGCTTCGCAGCCCTGCGGCATAGATATCTCCGTCAGGGTATGCGAATGGGCGCAGCTTCCGCGCCGTTTGAGGCCTGCGTAGCTGCCGGAGGGCTTTTTTCTCCACCTGCCGCGCTCCCTCCAGCGTTCTTCCGGTCTCCCGTCCCGCCGCCGTCAGGGTCTGGCCCTGATAATACAGGCGGTGGAGCATATCGCGGCATTCCGGCGGAAGGGTACACAGCGCCTCCGTCATGGCCGTGTGCAGTTCTTCCCGCCAAACGGCCTCCTCCACGTCGCCGATAGAGTCCGCGGGGTCAGGCACCATGTCGGACAGCAGAAGATCCTCTGCCCCCGGTATTGGCGCATCCAGTGAGACGGACCAGCGCAGAGGGTCCCGCCGCTGATGCTGTGTCCTGTACCCCGCTTCCTCTGCAAAGGCCGTCTTGAGGAAAAAGCCGAACCAGGTAAGGAATTTACCTTTGTCCTCGCTGTAGCCTTTCACGGCGTCCACAAGGGCCAGATAACCGCACTGGCGGAGGTCATCGAAGCTTGTGACGTGTCCCGCCGCCCATGCGGCTTTCCCGGCCATCTGGGAAACAAACCGCTCCACCTGCTCCCACAGGACCGGCAGCAGTTCTGTTTCCCCGGCCTGGATTCTGATCGCTATTTCCTCGTTTGTCATGCTTCCGGTTGGTTCCGCCCATTGGGGGTCAGCAGGACGACGTGTCCACCAGGGTCGCGCCGTTTTCGGTCAGGTCTGTGAAGAACTCGCAGTTTTCCGCCCCGTAAGCATGGACCTCCCGTACCCCGCCCGGCAACTCCACCAGGGCCAGGAAGGACACCTGTTCTGTGGTCTTGCCCTCGTCGTAGCTGTAACGCAGGCCTTCCGGTGCGGGCATGATCTGCAAAATCTTCTCATTGTCGTACATGTTGAAATCTCCTTTCATGATTATGGTATATGTCAATACCTCAAAAACACGTCTCCAGTCTATTTGGCTGCCCCAAAATGGGGTAAGCTTGGCCCATTTCTTGCCCCATTTTGGGGTAAGGAAGCGCTTAAAATCATCTTCCCTTGCCCCATTTTGGGGCAACCAGTGAGAAAATCACACGCTGTCCCTTGCCCCATTTTGGGGCAGATATACTATATATAGCCAGTAGGTACGGCGTTACGTGCGGGTATTTTCCCGCCACCTCTTGCAGAAGCTGTATTCGTTGGGCTGTCGCAGATTTGCCATGCTCTGAACGCTGATAAATCCCTTATTCTGCAGCTCTGCCACCTGCCGGGTCAAAGAATTTCTCGCAATACCGTACTTTTCGGCGGCAGATTTTGGAAAAATAAATTCGCGCTTTCCGGCGCTCTCCATTGTCATGCACAGGTATAGAAACCGCGCCCCTGCCGTCAATGCCTGGAACTCCTTGGACAAAAGCAGACTGTTTCCAACCTGTACAAACCGCCCTTCCTTACAATCGAGCCGCGCAGACAGCCACGGCTTGATTGTGTCCCGGCCCCGTCTCCGGCTTCCCATGCGTTACCACCCCTCTATCTGCTCCTGACCGATCATTCTTCGCAGGGTCTCGCCGCAGGCGTTGCGGGTGCGGCTGATGGCACGGATGCGCCGGTCTATGCTGGAAATGTACTGCGCCAACTCCCCAGCGTCGACAGGCAGAAAGTACCCCCGATGGTCACCGGACGTGACCGCGCAGATAGGACTTCCGGCCTGCCGTTCCCGCTCGATCTGCTGGGTCAGCTCCCGGCGGTCCTTGTACCCCAGCATATTCACCAGGGTCAAGGAGTCAACGGCGCTTGCAGCTCCGCGGGGTAAAATGGCTGAAACGGCTTGCTTTTGCCGTGGGGGTATGCTATCATTTGTGGCGGGAGCTGTGGCCTGCAAACCTGTTCCCGCCGCCTCTGCTGGTGCTGTAACACCGGCAGGGGCATTTTCATTTTTTGGCAGCATAGTTGCCCTCCTGCTCCTGCACCCAGGCTTCCAGGCCGGGCCGGGATACGACCGTTCGCCCGCCGATACGGAATGCGGGAAAGCCTTCCCGGCGAATCAGGTTATAAACCGTGGGCCGGGATACACCCAGCGCGGCGGCGGTTTCGGGGATGGACAAGGTCAGCCTGTCCGTGGTAGTGACTGTGTTCAAATATTATGCCTCCTTTTCTGAAATTCTGCTTCATCATGTGGCTGTATGGCCAGACTGTTTGCCTGGTGGGCCCATTGGCTGTCCCTCCTTTCTTGAATACCGCTTCACATTGTACCACGCCGGAAACGTGGTTTTAGCTCAATTTTCAACGGCTGCCCTCATTTTACACCTCCCTAAACTGAAAGTCTTTACTTATTCTAAATTAAAGGACTGTAATATGCGGGAAAATTCCGGAAAAATTTATTTATATGAGTATATATTACCCTTGACCTGGTCCGGTGGCTATGCTATGATAGCACTATAAATAATAAATAATTCATGGAGACATTATTATGAATGATGTTTTTAAGTACGAACGACGAAAGGAGAAAATCGGTGTCAGGATACGTCAAGAGCGGAGGAAACTCCCGGGGAGGGTTTCTCAGGAGGCGCTTGGGGAGAGACTGGCACAGGTGATTCCAACTCGTGACAACATAAAACAGTCAACGGTAGCCTCATGGGAGAGTGGGCGAACGCTCCCGCCGCTGGATGCACTTATTGCCATGTCAGAGGTATTCGGCTGTGATATTGGTTATCTGCTGGGGGACTTCGAGCGCCGTTTCAGAGATGTTCAGGACATTTGCGAACGAACGGGGTTGAGTGAACGCACTGTTGATAGCCTTATCCGCATGTATCAGGATAACCCGCAATATCCCTGGCCCCGATCTATGGGTGGAACACACCAGGTGTATTCCAGTGCTGTGAGGTTTATTATTGATTACACTGTCGAGAAAAGCACTCAAATTAATAGGCTCGCCTATAATTATGCAATTGCTGAAGTAAAGGCGGAAAAATCAAAGGAGAAAAGCAGGGACACAATAATTAGCCAGCTCGCTGATAGCAGCGCAGGGCTCACGTTGCCAGCGGAAGATGCAGCGACTTTTTATCGCAGCCAAATCGAGAATATTTTTTCACAAAGAAAGATCGCTCAGATGCTGTCCCACTATGTTGATGATTGCCGGGACACATTTCTGAAAGACGAGTCATTTTTGAGGTACCACTATTCCGAGGAGCAGGCACAGAAAAGAAAACAAGAACGGCTTTTATATCTTCGCTCAGAGGAACATTACAAGGATTTGGAGAATTTATTATCGCAATACCCTGCTGCTGATCTGCTGAAAGAGATTGGAAATGCAACCAGTTTCATTCCCGAGCCGGAGCGGACTCTGTTTTACAATAGATTGGTGGAAAGATTTCAGCCAAAGGAGGCGGAACACGATGCCGCGAAAGAGTAATACCCGGGCGGCTTCCGGGGCTGGCTCCATCCGGCAGCGCCCGGACGGACGGTGGGAGGCCCGCGTCACTGTGGGTTCAAACCCAGGGACCGGAAAGCCAATTCGCCGCAGTATATACGGGGATACACAAGCGGCGGTGCGGAAAGAGATGACGGCTGTTCTGCGTGATGTTGACCGGGGGACCTACCAGACGCCCAGTAAAATGACCGTCAAGATCTGGATGGAGACATGGTTGGATACCTTCTGCACCGGCTTAAAGCCCCTGACAGTATCCGCCTACAACACCGCGATGAAAACCCATATTGTTCCTGCCTTTGGAGCAATGCCCGTGCAGGAGCTGAAGGGTATTCATGTGCAAAAGCTGTTCAATGACATGCTGGAAGCGGGCAAGTCCCCGAAAACCGTCAAGAATACGGCCGCAATTCTGCATAAAGCGCTTTCTGTGGCGGTAAAGCAAGGCTATATCGCAGCAAATCCATGTGAAGCGGCGGAGGTGCCAAAGGTCACGCGCCATGAAATAAAGCCGCTGACGGATGCGGAAATTCCGGTATTCCTGGCTGCAATAGAGGACCATCCATTCCGCAACGCTTACGGTTTGTGCTTGTTTGCCGGACTGCGGGAGGGGGAATGTCTTGGATTGACGTGGGACTGTGTGGATTTTGAGCGAGGCCGGATCACGGTGCGTCAACAGCTGCAAAAATCCAGAACGGAGAGCGGTACATATCGTATTGTCAGCAGCACCAAAAGCGGTAAGGTCCGCGTCATTGAGCCTCCGACGGTGGCATTCGACTATCTGCGCAGCGAACGCACCAGACAGGTGGAAAACAGATTACGGGCAGGCAAGCTTTGGGACAATGCACAAGACCTGGTTTTTACCAATCCGTTGGGCGGACATGTGGTGATAGAAACGTTCCGTCGAAATTTCAAACGGCTTGCGGCAAGCATGGGCCGCCCTGATCTGCGCCCCCATGATCTTCGGCATACCTGCGCTACGGTAGCCATTGCCGCCGGAGCGGACATAAAAAGCGTACAGTCTCTCATGGGACATGCCACAGCGTCTTTCACACTGGACGTGTACGCCCACACCAGCGAAACCATGATGGCCGACACGGCAAGCCGGATGCAGAGCTATTACGACAATCTGGCGCAGCGCGGATAGCGGCCCCATAAAACGACAATGCCCCGCCGGGGAATTGCTTCTCCGGCGGGGTATGTCATGCTTCCAACAGAGGTATAAAAAGCCGTTTGGGGTAAAGTTAGGGGTAAAACGCTGCTTTCACCCATAAACAAATCCCCGTAACCATTGCGGTTACGGGGATTTTCTCTGGCGCAGTGGGAGGGATTTGAACCCTCGTGCCGCTTTTGACGACAACACGATTTCCAGTCGTGCTCGTTATGACCTCTTCGATACCACTGCATATGCAATTCGCTGCGAAATACAGCAACGATAATTATATCAAAAAAATGGTATTTGTCAATAGCGTGTTACGAAAAAAGCAACAAATTTTCTTGACTTGCTTTCCATGCTGCCACATAGTATAATATTTAACAATGAGGAAGGAAGGAGCGCGCCTATGATGATCGAAAAGAGCGGCAGTATCGAGCTGCGGGACATTTCTATTGAGGAACTGGCTCCGGAGGTAAGAGAGATGGTGCCGGAGATCAAGGAGATGGCCGCCGGGATGGTACGGGTGAAGCACCTGTACCGCAGCGCGTTGAAGATCGCCGTGACCCAGATGGAGATACTGGACGAGGAGTTCGCGGGACTGTACGATCACTCCCCCATCCACCATATTGAGCACCGTATCAAAACGCTGGAGAGCGCCGCAAAAAAGCTGAAGCGCCGGGGCTATGACCTGACCATCGACAACATCTATGCCCACATTCAGGACATGGCGGGTGTGCGGGTCATCTGCAACTATCTGGACGACATCTACTATCTGCGGAGCCTGCTGACCCGTACTGAGTCGTTCCGCGTGATCCGCGAGGCGGACTACATCAAGGAACCCAAGGAAACGGGATATCGTAGCCTGCACCTGATCGTGGAGGTGCCCATCGTGATCTCCGAGGGAACGCTGAAGCTGCCGGTGGAGATCCAGCTGCGCACCATCGCCATGGACATGTGGGCCAGTTTGGAGCACGAGCTGCGGTATAAGTCCGACCGTCACTGGGGCCCGGCGGAGAGCAACCGCCTGCGGCTGTGCAGCGATGCCATTTATGAGGTGGACCGGGAGATGCAGAACATCTATCAGGGCAAGCCGCCGGAGTACGAGGACTGAAAGCTACATAAAAAAAGAGGCGGCTGTGCCACCTCTTTTTTGTCCTTGTAGATTTTTACAGAAATGACAGTTATGGCTTGCCAGACAGAAAAAGCTCCTGTATAATAAAAATATAACTATTGTGTGCCGGGACTTGACCGGCGGGAAGGAGAGACTGGATCATGAACAACACCACTATGACGCAGCGTTGGCAAGCCGCCGCCAAGCAAGGTCTATGCTTGCTGCTGTGTTTGCTGATGTTTGTCACCCTGCTGCCGGTAAAGGCCTATGCGGCTGCTAAGGTTGACCGTACACAGGCATTGGCCCGTATTGCTCAGCTTCAAAAAGAACTGGAGGGCAAATACTTTACCACAACAGGCAATCCGTGCAACAAACCCGGAACGGCAAGTCACGGGTGCACAAAATGTACAAACGCGAATGTCATCAAAGCAAGCTGGTTTAAAAAGGCTGTTTCTTTAATTCCCAGTACTATCAGCAAGTGCCCGGAAGGGCACTTCTATGAATACGCAAAGGGCAAGTACGGCGGCACAACGGCTTCCGCTAAGTCCTGCGCCGGATTTGCTACCTTTGCCTCCTGGTATATTTTCGCAAAAAAATCCAGCGACAATATTACCAACAAGCACATTGCAACAGCTACATATAATAAGAAGCTACTGGAAAAAGCGATGCCCGGAGACCTCTTGATTTTCAGCGACAAAAACGCACGAAAAGGTTGGAAGCATGCGGCCATTTTCATTGAAGCCACGTCCAGCGGGGCCAAAGTGCTGGACTGCAACTGGAACACGTCGAAGAAGGGGAATTGCTATGTATCCACGCATACGATTTCCTTCTCTTATGCCAAGTACATGTCTATCTCTCGTGCCAGCAATTATGATACTACCGCACACACCCATACCGCCGGCGCAGCGTGGCAGTATGACGCAGAAAACCACTGGAAGCTCTGCACAGGCAATGACAACTACGTCATGAACAAGGCAGCCCACAGCCTGAATACCGTCGTGGAGCAGCAGGGCGGGCTTTATCAGTATAAAAAGACACATTTGGAATGCGCCACCTGTGACTACCGGACAGAGACGACCTATTCCGGGTTCCAGTATTACAAGGGCGATCTGAATTATGACGGCAAGGTAGACGTCATCGATGTGGCCGGGTTGTATGAGCATCTGGCACAGGGCAAAAAGCTTCCCGCATGTCAGAACAAAGAGCTTTTGGAGCACAGCGGTCTGGATTCCTGGTGGCAGGAGATCACTTCGGGCCTATCCGGCGGCGCTGATTTGAACGGCGACGGAACGACGGATATTTACGACCTGCAATTGCTGTATGAAATGGCCAGCACCCAAAAGCTGATCGTGGTGAATTATTAAATAGAACAAAAGAGGCGGCTGTGCCGCCTCTTTTGCTATTGCATGGCTTTCGCTACGTCGGACTTGAACCGCGTCCACTCGTCCTTATTTTGAACGAAGTACAGGGGACACTCCTTGTCGATCACGTCGTAGTGGCGGATCACGTCCTCCTGCGGGTCTAGTCTAAAAAGATCGCACAGCCATGCCGTCAGCTTCACCAGCGTGTCATAGGTGGCCTGGTTGGGCTTGCCCTCGGCGTCGGGATGGCAGAACTCGATGGACACGGTGTCGTAGTTCCGGTCGTTGGAGCAGTAGGCCACCTCGTCCAGGGGAACGCACAGCAGGGCTTCGCCCTCCATACCCACGATGAGGTTGCTGCTGGCGGAGGTGTCGCCGGTGGTGGCTAGATTTTCAAAATAGGAGCGGTTCTGCCGCGCAGTGGTGTTGGGGTTGCCCACATAGTGGATCACCACCGCGTTGACCCGCTGGAGCTTGTCGCCGCAGCGGGAGTACTGGTTCACCGGCAGCAGGTCCTCCTGCACATAGTCCGGCAGGGTGATGCTGGCGGGGATGTTGCTTTTCTGCGGCTTGGCGGAGACGCCCCCGTCGTTTGCGCTGCTCTCTCCGCCGCTGCGATTGTGGGCGCGGCCCACGCAGCAGCCGGAAATAAATCCGCCCAGAAACAGCACCAGCGCCATACCGATCAGCAGGACGCGCCGCCGGTCATACCGCCGGGATCTCCGGCGTCTGGGCGCGGCGCGGCGGGCCGGTGCGCTCTGGCGGGATATGTTCTCCTGCGGCGCGGCTCTTTGTTCTGCTGTGGAATATTCCGTATACATGGGCATGACTCCTTGGCGAGGGCATTCTCTCTATTTATTTTATGTGGAAGTTCGGAGCATTTGTCAAGATGCGGCAGCAGATTCCTGACAGATATTTTATGACGCGTGAGGGAGCGGAGACTTTCCCCGCCCCCTCACGTTGATGTCGGGAAGCCGCGCTTTTCACCGGGTATAGGTGCTGTCAAAGGTAACAGCCGTCTCGGCGGTAAGGTCGGTATAGTAGTGGCCACCGGCAGTGACAGAGGTCACCGCGTCCACATCTACCACGCGGTTGAAGCTGAATGCGTTGCCGATGCTGTGATAGTCCTCGTCCGCAATGCACAGGCCTACCACCCAGTTCATGATGTTGCCCTCTTCGCTCTGCACCACATACTGGCTGCCGTCTGCCATATGCAGCACCAGCTCATCAAGGACAACCTCCGTAACGGCGTCAGCGACGGCAGCGGGATTGCGCATACGGATCCCCAGCGCGGACACCGTTACGGTATCGCCGCTCTCCGCAGTAAAGGTGGTGGCAGGCAGATAAGCCTGAGGTGTGATGCTGATAACACGGCGTTCCGCATCCGAACCGTTGTTCACGCTGAACAGCAGCTCATCGCCCTTCTGCCAGTTGCCGAAGTCGCTGAAATACATCACAAGATGCAGCTCTGTGTTAGTGCTGGCATCGGTATCCAAATAGATGCTACTATCCATGGCATGGCCGCCCACCTCACCGATATACAGGATTGGATTCATCGGTATGCCTACCTGGCCATAGCCGAAATCATCATAGCTGACGCCTGCGGGATTGGACAGGGTATAGGTCATGAAGCCGGAGCCGTTTTCGTCGATCAGGAAGGTCTTGAGCGAGATGGTATAGCCGTCCGCCTCCACGGCAGCGTCCACCGTGGACAGATAGTCGCCCACCAGCCGCTGCATGGTCTCGGCATCCACAGCTACCCGCTCCATGCGGGGCAGGTTCAGCACCTGGCCGCTGTTGTCCCGTATAACGGGCGTATCGCTGCTGATACTGTCGGCGCCGAAGGCGTGCAGGTCGGCGGCTGTAACGCTGTCTGCCGGTGTCACATTGGCCTTGATAAGATTTGCGATACCGGCCGCAGCCGCCACGGTGATGCACATGGCCAGCGCAGCGGCCACCAGCATACCCTTGGAAAACGGATGACGATGTTTTTGTTCTTTGTGTACCACTTTGTATACCTCCGAAAGCGTGTCAGGGGAGGCATGCAATGTGGAAAAGGTCTTTTGGAACAGTTTACGGTCAATCATATTGCAGAACCTCCGTCAGGCTAGTTTTGAGTTTTCCTCTGGCCCGGAACAGGCGTGTACGGACGGTCTCCTCCGGCACCGCCAGCATCTCGGCGATCTCCTTCTGTGAGTACCCCTCGTAGTAATACAGCAGCACCGGCACACGATAGCGCTTGTCCAGCGCCATCACCGCGTCGAACAGCTCGCGGCACTCCGGGGCCTCGAAGGACAGGGCGCTTTCATAGTCGGCGATGTCCTCCATCCTGTGCCACGGGGAGCGAAAGATGTTCTTGCACCGGTTCACCGTCACCCGGATCAGCCAGCGCTTGAGATGCTCGCCGTCGCGGAAGGGGGTGTCGGTCTTATAGAGCTGTATCAGTACGTCCTGGGTCACATCGTCGGCGTCCGACTTGCTGCGTAGATAGCTGTACGCCACCCGGAAGATGGTGTCCATATACCGCTCCGCCGCCAGGGCAAATTCTTGATCTGTCATAGGAATGATCTCCTTGAAAAGCTTTTCATCAGTATAACACGCCGGGAGAGAGAAACGTTTCAAAAGAAAATAAAAGGCGGGAATCCCCCGCCTTTTATTTTACCCCACAGTTCCGAACACCGACACGCCCAGCAGGCTCAGCGTTCCCATAATGACGCCCGCCAGCACCACGCCGCCCATACAGGCCAGTACGCTTTTTTTGAAGCCCATGTTCAGGAGACTGGCCGCCAGCGTGCCCGTCCATGCGCCGGTGCCCGGCAGAGGGATCCCCACGAACAGCAGCAGCGCCCAGAAAAGTCCGCGGCCCGCCTTGGCTTTCAGCTTTTCTCCGGCAGCCTCGCCCTTGCGCAGACAGAAGGAGAAGAACCGCCCGATAACGGGCTTGTCCTGTCCCCACACCAGCACCTTTCGGGCCAGAAAATAAATCGCCGGCACCGGCAGCATATTACCCACGATGGCCACCACGAAGGTCAGCCACAGGGGCAGGCCGTATACCACCCCGTAGGGAATGGCGCCCCGCAGCTCGATCAGCGGCACCATGGAGACGAAAAAGACGATAAGAATGTGTTTGAACATAGTGGCAGTTTCCTTTGTCAGAATGTGGTCAGCTCTTTCAGCAGGGCGATCTCTTTGGCGTAGCCGGGCAGCTCGTTGGGGGTCTCCAGCACCATGGGGAGTTCCCGCAGGGCGGGATGGTTCACCACGGCGCGGAAGGTGTCCAGCCCCAGAAAGCCCTCGCCGATGCGGGCGTGGCGATCCTTTTTCGCGCCGCAGGGGTTGAGACTGTCGTTAACGTGGACGGCCTTCAGGCGGTCAAGGCCGATCACCCGGTCGAACTCTGTCAGCACCCCGTCCAAATCGTGGATGATATCGTACCCGGCGTCGGACACATGGCAGGTATCCAGACACACGCCCATTTTATCGGAAAGCTGTACCCGGTCGATGATCTCCCGCAGCTCCTCAAACGTACCGCCCACCTCCGTGCCCTTTCCGGCCATGGTCTCCAGCAGCACGGTGGTGCGGATCTCCGGCGTCAGGATGGCGTTCAGCGTTTCGGCGATCAGGGCGATGCCGGTCTCCGTGCCCTGTCCCGTGTGGCTGCCGGGGTGGAAGTTGTAGAGATTGCCGGGAAGGTGCTCCATCCGCAGCAGGTCGTCCGCCAGCGTCATGCGGGCAAACTCGCGGGTGCGTTCGTCCCTGGAGCAAGCGTTGATGGTGTAGGGGGCGTGAGCCACCAGTGGGCCGAAGCCGTTTTCCCGGCACAGCGCCAGCAGCGCCGCCACGTCGGCGGGATCGATGGGCTTGGCCTTGCTGCCGCGGGGGTTGCGGGTGAAGAATTGCAGCGTGGTGGCGCCGATGGACAGCGCCGTTTCTCCCATGCTCCGCAGTCCGGCGGAGGGGGACAGATGACAGCCGATATAAAACATAGTGTCTCCTTATTCCAATACGAAGGTGGCGCAGGCCGCTTTGCTGTTTTCGATGGTGACGACGCCGTAAGTAGGGCGGCGGAAATCGCCGATAGCGCCGGGGTTCATGGTGTACAGCGTGCCGTCGTAGTCCACCAGCGGACGATGGGTGTGGCCGAACAGCAGCACATCCGCCCCCCATTCCCGTGCGGCATATTGGGCGGCCAGGGGAGAGGACTTCACATTGCGGGTATGGCCGTGCATCATCAGAACGCGGACGCCCTCAAATTCCAGCAGCCGCTCCGGCTGGTCGAAGCTGCCCCAGTCGCAGTTGCCGGGAACGGTGTCCATGGGGAGATCGGGGAAGCGCTCGTGAAGCGCCTGAGCGTCCCGCAGACAGTCGCCCAGATGGAGGATATGCCGGGGCTGGGTCAGCTCCACGGCGCGAGCCATATTGTCCACATTGCCGTGGGAATCGGAGAGAACGAGGAGTTTCATAGTGATTTCCTTTCTGGGGGATTCCGCGCTTCCGAGCGTAGGGGAGAGTTTCGCCCTCCGGGGCGACCTACTTTTGCCAATAGCGGCAAAAGTAGGCAAAAG
>OIWQ01003264.1_pt1 | contig 14934 bp, 14 predicted proteins | sample 1587571 | NCBI WGS metagenome assembly OIWQ01 (sample SAMEA3888910, study PRJEB22519) | human gut metagenome | biome: human gut; feature: human-associated habitat; material: faeces | place: Denmark | collected 2010 | reverse complement strand
TTCATTTTTATTGTTCAGCAGGTAGTACTTTGTTATGTCACCTTCTGTCTGACTGGCTAATTGCCAGTTAAAACGCGTATCATCGTAGGTCTTATATATATCATGCATATTGTCACCTATACGGATATAATTTCCATCCTTTATATATCCAAACTTTGTTTTTCGCATAATGTAATTAGATAATCGAAATAATCTTAAAAGGCAGTTGTCAGAGTATGTGTGTCAATTAAGTTTACCCACTTAATTGTTTTTATAAAACAACACTAAGCTCCCATGTCCTTCATCACCTTCTCCACCTCTTTCAAAGGCACATTCAGCATACGCGACACATAGAGCGGAGTAATGACATCCATGCTTCCTGATTGGCGTTCCATGCCAATCAAGTACTCGATGTTCTTTTTCAAATCTTCAAGACTGTTTGAGAATGTGGTTGAAGCCTGTTCCTTGTTTTCCACTTCTTTTGCTTTGAAAGCATCAAACGTCTCACTGCCATCCTCACCATATTTTCCGTCCTTTGATTCGTATATAACAGATGGTTCCAGTACTTCAACTGTATGCCATGCACCTTGTGGCACAACACAACCATAATTACCAACGGAGGGGTCAAGATGAATACGCTCTATCTCGTTTCCGTTTTCATCACAGATGATCTCCACAATCTTACCGCACAAGAGGAAAACGTTCTCCGTACTTTGTGGATGCCTGTGGATAGGAACAACGGTTCCTGGCAGCAGGGCATTCAGCATGCGTTGCGAATTATCATTGGCAGATGTTCGCAAATCGAAATTCTGACGCAATCGAGAATTAACAACAGCTTGCTCAAAGAGTTTACCTAAAAATTCTTTATTAATTTCCATGTCCAATTAATATTAAATCATAATGTAATTCAAAATTGAGTAATTCAAAATCGCAGGCTTTAGCCGAGAACAACTCCTAACTCCTAATTCAAAACTCCTAATTCAGCAAGATATTCCTCATGTAAGTGATAATATTTCTTCATGAACAATACGTAGGCGATAACTAATACAGCTAATGCTCCAACCATATACATCCAATGGCAAAGCACCGTATTCGGGCACAGATAAATAAATCCAAGCGAAACCACCAACTGCATAGCCATATATAGTAGCGTTACCTTCACATGTCCAATCTTCAGCTCATTAGCCATAATCTGGTAGGCATGCTTTCTATGTGCCTCTCCTAAATTCTCATGCAGCATAATACGATGTATGATTGTCAAACAACCATCCACACCATATACTAATAAGAATATCAGCCATGTTATATCTTCTGTCTTGATAATAACCAATGCGGAAATACACGAGTTCCGCCACCAATAGCAGAACGAAAATAAGAAAATAAGTAATCATAAAAATAAATTGATTTTTTACAAACGAAGAAATATAATAGACAGTGGCTTAGTCAACAGGGCAAAACCCTGCTGACTAAGTCACTTATGGAATATCTAAAATATTATATGTGCTTTATAAAAAATGTGTGGTACAAACAAAGAGTGTACCGATATAGAATAAATATAGGTTAAGTAGTTACGCCACCTTAAATCTTATTTAATGCTTTATTTTTTAACCTCATCAGCAGACAAACCTGTCATCTGAACAATATCATCTATAGAAAAGCATTTTGTATTTTACGCTTTCCGTTATATTCACGTTCTTAAAACGAGAATTGCTGGAAGGCAAATGCACTTCAGCGGTGCTTATCTAAATTAACTATCCAAGAGACATCTGTTTGAGTCTAACAACAGCAATTTCTGCCGTCTTATTAAAACGTATTTCTTTATGAACATCAACCGTTGTCCTTACATTCATCTTCATTTTTGATTCATCCGTCTCTTCTTTAAAGTCTATAGACACATTCTCATTTGAACTACAGACAATCGCAGGAAGATCTGATTTATTAACAATCAACAAACTGTTCTTGAAATATTCATAATTGTCCAAATCAGTAAGTTTATTTCTTGCTCCAACATCATCTATCTCAATATATGGAACTATCTGTCTATAGAATGTTTTATAACCAACATACCTGATATTCAAAACCGCATAAAATGGTTTTCCTATACCAATTAACACATAATCTTCTACTTTTCCACAAGTGAATTCCTCAAAAAACAAGTCAAAATCAGGATAGACAAGAGTCTTTTCACGCATCTTCTTTTTTCGAAATGCACATAAAGCCAAATACAGAATTCTGTTAGATATTATCTCAACAAAATCATAATAGATATTACGGCCAAAAGAATACAGAGTAAAATCAAGGAAGAGCAACTTATGCACAAGAAGTTGACAAGGATTTACCATTTCTTTTTCCACCTTATTCTCAGGTTTATCAGCAAACAGTCCTTGTGGAATATACCTTGCAATATCGTTATCAAATTGGTCAAATCGCTGTTTAAAATCAACCAAGATATTATCGTCAAGTGTCATCTTATACAAGTTCTGTATAGTCTCTTTTTTATCTTGTTTGGCATTAAAGAATCTAAAAATCTTAGTTATTTCATAACACTCCCTACAGTGATGGTTTATTATAAGGTGTGCGCTCATGCAGAGTGCGGAAACCTTCAATCTTATCATTATCAAGAGTTCCCTCATCCCACATTTTTTCCATTTCCTCATCCGCCTTCTTAAGAAAGTAATCAGAGATGGCTTTGTTAAGATCGCTAAGAGCTTCAGGAGTCTTTACAAAAAACATCATACCCAACAGCTGGAGTTGCGCCTGATTGAATTGTAATGTTTGCTGTGCCATATTCTACCTTTTTTAGATATATACTACCGCAAATTTACGTCATTTCCCCGACACTTGCAAATAATTAGCATTATTAATATCCTTATTAGTTTTTTCTTTTTAACCTCTCATTCTATCACAATCTGCGTCCCGAATCCACACAACACATTGTGCCGCAACACATTACATCAGTGTTAGGTCATCAATCCACATCCCCACCTGTCATCCATCTAACACTAATCCATCACCAAGGTGCACCCCTCATGGAACAGCGAGCTCCCTCTCATGGAACGGCGAATAACCCTCATATGGAACGGCGAGCTCCCGCTCGCCGCGCAACCAAGTCTCAACCAAGCCTTACTAACCTCCTAACCAAGCCTTAATGACCTCCCAACTAAGCCTTAATGACCCACCAATCAAGCCTCCATTGGAAGGTCATTAAGCCTTAGTTGCACTGGCAAGTCATTATGCACAAACAAGACATTAACAGCCCATAACACGAACCTCAAAATCTCAAGTGACACATCAGTGTTAGATGTATGACAGGTCAAGCCCCCTCGCCGCCACCTAACACTCCACTAACCCACTATCACACAGTACTTTACGGACATCACACCTGTAAATAGTGATAGAATGAGAGGTTATAAAAAATAAAAACTTATGTTCGAAGACCGTACCTCCTACTATATCTTAAACCTCGCTTGCTCGAGGGTGTGAGGGATGCAAGTGGAGTATGTGGTGTAATGGGCCTCCTTCGGGGACGCTAAGCAATTACGAGTATTATACGACATTCTCTTGTCCTTATGTTCTCTTGTCTTAAATAAACTCCCAATTCCTAACTCAAAACTCAACATTGCCGAAGGCAACAATTCCTAACTCCTAATTCAAAACTCCTAATTCAGCAAGGTATTCCTCATGCAAGTGATAGTATCTCTTCATGAACAATACGTAGGCGATAGCCAGTACAGCTAATGCTCCAACCATATACATCCAATGGCAAAGCGCAGTATTAGGACATAGATATACAAATCCCAACGATACAGCCAACTGTATAGTCATATATAATAATGTGACCTTCACATGCCCTATTTTCAATTCATTTGCAATAATCTGGTAAGCATGCTTTCTATGTGCCTCACCCAAATTCTCATGCAACATGATACGATGTATGATTGTCAAACAACCATCCACACCATATACTAATAAGAATATCAGCCATGTTATATCTTCTGTCTTGATAATAACATTACCTAACAGGAACAACATAATGAATGCTATACCTATAGACCCGACATCGCCAGCAAAGCATTTCGCCTTGCCCTTCGGTCGGAAGTTGAAAATGCAGAACACTATTGCAGCAATAATTGAAGCTACAATCAGCGACTGATCCACAAACACACCATTCGAAGATACAATAGAAGAATTATTCGTGGTCAAATTTGTGGCTAATTCATGGTAATTCGTGTTCAAAAGTCCTAATGGCACCAGCACCGCCAACGCATATCCTGCCGTAATGCCGTTGATGCCGTCCATAAAGTTTATTACGTTTGTTGCTCCTACATAAACAATCAGTGCTACCAATACTATCCACCACATCTCCCAATGCAGAATATCCAACTGATAGAAAGCCATGGCAGCTGCTGCAAACTGTGCCACAAGCCTTACCGAGTCGGGCAGCGAGCGTATGTCGTCCACAAAGCTCACTCCCGCCACCAGCGTCAGTCCTGCCAAGAACCAAGGATACTCAAAACCGAAGAAAGCACTCCACACCCAAGCACCAATCATAAAGATAATGCCACCGCCACGCAACACAATCGTCGTATGCGACGACCTCTGGTTAGGCTTGTCAATTATGTTATACTTATCCGCAATGCGGAAATAGACGAGTTCTGCGATAAGGAGCAGAACGAAAATAAGAATATAAAGTATTGTCATAATTATTCCTTTATAATTACATTGTTTTTAGTTCGTATTTTGATTAATGACGTATCTCTTTTGCATGCGTTTTGCAACGTTTTTGTATTCCCATGTATATCATAACGTAAACTATCAATTCTATTTGTTATATTATCTAAATCAGAGGAAGAATCACACGCACGTTGTATACCAAATAGCAAACAACCGCTAAGACCAATATTTAATATGTAGAAAATGGCTTTCTGCAAGTCTCTTGAGAACTGAGACGATATACTTTTTCCATCTACTACCATAGATTTTAACAGACGCAGCTTGAAAACTCGTATTGACTGGCATTTATTAGGATTACCATCTAAAGACGTACACTCCATATATGCTAATAGATTATTCCATAGTTCTTGTTTGAACGAACTTTTCAAAAGTTTCTTTGGACTAATACAACTTTTCAGCACGATAGCATCTTCTATTGGACGACGAGTATCTGTCTTGGCACCATATAGAAAAATGCTTATGTACCCTGTTTCCATTCTCGATATTGTTAATATTGCTCCACTTTCTACTTTTGTTGTAAATCCTGTGGAAGTGTGATTTGCATCTATTGCTCTATCACCCCAACCAATTTGTATGTGGGTATAGTGGCTACCGTATCGTTGTGGCCAAGCATTAAAGCTATAATAATTCTCAAAGCGTTGAGATTTGGGATTCTTGTTTGATTGCTCCCGAAAATATTGTTCCGAACCTTCGACAAAATCATCAAACCAATCATACTTGAGAAAACGTTTTATAATGGCTTCGTCTCTTGGACTACTCATTATATTCGATGTCTTAAGCTCTTGACAGTTATGAATTCCCTCTGCATTTAGAATATTCTTTATATTCTTACCACCATCCTCTTTGTCATTTACAATTTTAAAGTTAATGACGCTCTTATTTCCATTATGAGCTATATATTTCACGATGCCGCCATATATAATACTGTGATTGGTGTCAAATTCTATTAACCAATTACAATAATATGACTTAGGGCATGGCAGTTTTTTTTCTATTTCATCTACGTTTGATATATTGACTACCTCCTCTTCTGTAACATCATATAGTACTTTTAGTAGTTGAAATTTAGATGTATTAACTACAAAGAGACGATGAGAAGAAGAAAAAGAAAAGACACCATGTTTTTCTATATACCAATTACGAATATATGCTTTTAATTTTCTTTCCTCTGTCCCCCATTCATTCTTATCTACATAGTTCAAGAATTCTTCCCATTGCAGTTTTGATAGAGTTTTAATCGTTTCTTTATTAATCCTATACCATTGCGCATGATGTTTTTCCACCCATAAAGCAAACGTGCTTACTTCTATATCCTTATGGCATTCAAAGAACTCTTTCCCAAGAACATAAGTAGTCATAGGTATACAGTCCTCATTTTGACCGCAATTATGTAATGGCTTTATTGAAGAATCCCTTGACGATTTAATGTTCAAAATACGATAAATCCAATCACACATACTAAATGAATCAGTTACAAATACAGTTCTTCAATCAAAACTAATCTATTATTGTTTTATATCTTCTCAAATGACTCCACAGCAATGTTAAGAACATGGGGAGAAGCCATTCTTTGTAAACAAGGGGATGCTTCCAACGGTTGTGCCACCAACGGCGGAACTTGAATGTGAGGATGGGGATTAAGCCTGATGTGGGCTTTCCCTCGGCAAACTCAGGATGGAGGATGTCCATAATAATGCGCTCTTCCAAGTCTTTGTTCCTTTCTATTGATGGGAAACATGATTCTGGAAAGCCTAAGTAGTCTACACAAATGGCATTGATTTGATTGAAGAAAGTATAAATGCCTATTTCTTTTAAGAAGTCAATTGTTGCATTCCAATCCACTTCTATATGATGAGCACGCACGAAGAAGCCCCAATCAAGCACTTGGCGCAAGTTGAGATGATCACCTGCGAAATGCTGCCCCATGTGACGCATTAAGAAGATAGCATTAAAGTTTGACGATGGCAAATAAATATTAGTGTCTTGTATCTCAATCTCTCTGCAATCCTTTTCTGCCAAAGCCTTCAGTCGAGCCTCAATCTTTGGAGCATCCCTATGAGCCTTAGTATTAATGAAGTCGTAATGATTCTCAACAGATACTCCATTATAGTTGAAGACAGTATGATGTTCATGACCATCATCAACCTTTATGCCACACTCTTTAGCCACCAAGACATCAGCCTCTTTCCATTTACCAAAGTTGTAAATGTCCAAGTCGCCTACAGGACGATGGTTAGGCACAGGCCAATCCAATGACAAGCCATAGCCTTTTACCACCATCATCCGTATGCCATTATTGGCATACAGTCGAGCCAAATCTGTCATGGCTTTTTCATGTTTGGCATATACATGCTCATTCGCCACAACATTACCAAACCACTGTATACGCTTCAGTTTGCCAGCAGCAGTTTCTTTGGCAAAAGGGTTATTATCTGGATTGGACATGAGATACTTCTGTAGTCCATCTATTACAAATGCAGGGATAGTTTGCGAATTAGACATTTTGATAATCTCAGTCCAATCCTTTTCTTTGAATACAAATGATTTCTCAGAAACTTCACCGACAACACTTTTCACTAATGATAAAAGTGTCTTATCGGGCATATTTAACAGCATAGAATCAAGTCAAAAGATTTTTCTATAAGAATTTTAAATCTTATAGTTGTCAAGCACATCCAAAGGTTCCCATCCTAATTCCTTGCGTGCCTTTTCATTACTAAATGTAAGACTCTTAGTCATTTTCTCCAATTTATATGAATTGATTGGAGCTTTACTTCCAAGTAAATCACCTACTTTAGCCATACACCAAGCCATCCAATATGGAATATTTATAGGCTTACCTTTTCCCAATTGTTTTGCTACAGAGATGGATAATTCTCCAAAAGAGGGCTGACGAGTGTCGCAAACATTGTAAGTGCCACCTTTCTCTACAAGTGAAGGCAATATACGTGCTATATCTTCTGCCATAAGGATACTCTTTATAACTTTGCCACCTGCAATATTCATATAGAAACCCTTACGCACACCATTTACCATTGCACCGAGATTTCCTGGAGCATCCTTACCTGCCAATAAAGAAGGACGAAGAATACCCAAGACAACATTATTCTTGTTGCACCATTCTGTCAAATATTCTTCTGCCATAATTTTACTTTTGGCATAAGGTGTCTTTCCTTCTAATGAGTGCTCTTCAGTTATCAAATCACCATATTCACAACCATATACAGCAACGGTACTGATAAAGACGATTGCCTTTGGTACACCAACCTTTTCCAAAGCTTCACATAAATGTTTTGTTCCTGTATAATTAACGTCAAAAAAAGTTTTTTTCTCAGCTTCAGTCTTTGGTACAACATGAGCTTTACCGCAAGCATGAAGCACTATGTCGTATTTTTCAGGTAACTCAGGCACGTCAGTAACAAAGTTAGCCTTTATCATGTCATTTTTAGTTATGCCACACGTAGTTACTTCATATCTTTCTTTAAGAACCGGCATGGCATTCTTACCAAGAAAGCCAGTGCCACCAGTAAAAAGTAATTTTTCCATTTATATTGCTTTAATAAATTTATTCAATATAGTCGCTTCTGAATATTCTTTAATAGCCAACTCACGAGCACGTTCACCCATTTCCACAAGTTCATCCTTATCCCATTTCTCAGGCCATCCACAATAGCCTATTTGCCTTTCTCGAACAAGTAAATCTATTTCGCTATTTTGCGGACCGAAAAACAATACAGGACGACCAGATGCCAATATATTATATGTTTTTGAAGGTACTCCAAGTCCGTACATACCTTCTTGTAGTGTAACAAGGGCTATATGGCAAGCAGCTAACACTTCATTCTGTTGGCTACGGAAATATGGACCATGAAAGAACACCCTTGGATTATTGATCTTCTTCAACGTGTCCTCCATTGATCCTGTGCCATAAATATGAAATTCTACACTCTCTGGTAACTGTTCTATCACCTTGTCCAATCCTTGTACACGACCTATGTTTCCAGCATACTCCAACACAATATTGCCCTTTGGCATTGCCTGAGGTTTAATGCCATCCACATCAGCCCAATTCTCAATGATGGTTATCTTTGGTTTGTTTGAAGAATAATTCAGCACCTTCTTCTCCAAAACATCCTGCATATCTCTTCCAAGAGCTATTAGCTGATCAGCGCGAGAGTAGGCTTTATCAAAAACACGCTTAATCAGCCCATACAATGGTAACTTAATTCCAGCTGGCTTTGTATTCTCAGGAAACACATCATGCACTAGAATGTTCAGTTCGAAACCTACCTTTTTCTTTAATTTACTCATCAATACCACCAAAGGAGCGGGATTTGTCACCATTAATACTTTGTCACCACTCCGTACATGCTGTTTAACAAGCGAAATCATACGTTTACTCATCAAAACGAAAGAAACAGACTTTCCTTTAGTAGTATTTTTATCTAAATCCGTTCCATTTGCTCTAAACACCTCTATAGAATCATCTAAACAGAATTTATTGTTTTCATCCAACTTCTTTCGCTTATCATATATCTCCGGACCACATATTACCTTCACTTGATACTTCTTCGCCATTGCATTGGCTATTTCACCAAGTATATACGACGTTGAAGTTTCATCTGGTGGGAATAGTTCTGTAACTATCCATAGTTTTTTATTACACATCTCCATTTTTACTTACTCCATTTCCATTCAAATCTCTCAATGTCTTCTTCTACAAGCGGATTTCCGCTCTGAACCTCAATAAAGGTCAGAGGAGTTATAGCTTTTACAGCATGTAAATGCCCCACAGGAATAACCACAGTATCACCTGTTTTTACTATTTGCTCTTTACCATCCATAACAAATAGACCTTCTCCTTGAACAAAAGTCCAAACTTCGGAACGATGATGATGAACTTGGTAAGAAATATTTTTCCCAGAATTAAGTGTTATGCTTTTGGTTAATGAATGCCTACCATCATCATATGTAGAGTCATCAAGCACACGATATGTGCCCCATCTACGTTCCTCATACATAGGACGTGTAGCTAAGTTTTCAACTGCATTTTTTATATTCTCTGAAAAATCCTTTCTGCATACAAGAATTCCATCAGGACATGCCGCTACTACAACATCCTTTAGTCCATCAGCATATATAGGGAGTTGAAGTTCATTGATAACATGCGTATTGATACAATGACTTCCCATAACAACATTCCCTATAAATGGACGTTTAATTTCATCTGTAAGTGTATTCCAAGTTCCAAGGTCTTTCCACTTCCCTGCAAAAGGAACAACTGCAACAGATTCCGCCTTTTCAGCAACTTCATAATCAAAAGAAATCTTAGGAAATTCGGAATAACGAGAACGAGTTTCTTCAAACGAAGCAGACGCTATATATTTATGAACTATATTCATCATATAACCTAAGCGAAATGCAAAAACGCCACCATTCCAGAGAGCATTATCTTTTAGTAATTCTTCGGCAACAGTAACGGTTGGTTTCTCAGTAAAACGAGCAACTTTCTTGTATTCTAATGCAGGCCTATTCAATTGAATAGATTCTGGTACTACATAGCCATACTTCTCACTTGGATAAGTTGGGGTTATACCCATAAGGACGAGGTCTGCAACATCAGATTCCACACATTTTACCATCGTTCTAATTGTCTCAAAATAACTTGTCTCGGTATAGGGGTCGCATGGCATTACAACAATGATTTCATCATCATCACATTTCTGCACAAATTCAAGATAGCTGACAGCTAGAGCAATAGCAGGAAAAGTATCACGACGTTCGGGTTCTGTCACAACATTGACAGTTTCACCCAATTGATTGATAATAATATCAAATTGACTTACATTTGTTGCCAAAGTAATATTATCAGTCAGTTTAGCAGTGCGTACTTGTCGTACAACCCTCTGCACCATAGATTCCATAGTTCCATCCTCCTTTTCAAGAAGTGGTAAAAACTGTTTACTACGTGCGTTATTAGATAGTGGCCATAAACGTTTACCAGAACCACCAGATAATAATAATAATTGCATATTGTATCCTCCGTGTTAGTCCTCATTAATTATATCATTAAACTTCTTATTATACACCCTATAATAGAATGACAACTCAAATTCCTTACGGCATTCATGCGAGAAGGCCTCTTGATTCGCATATATCTTCTCTAATGCAGCTGCAATCTCCTCCATATTGGTATTATCATCTACAGCCACAACATTCTGTCCATCGCGTGTAAACTCATTTAAGTTTTTGCGCATTACTAATGCGGGCGTTCCAAACATAAAACTCTTTGCCAATACTCCACTTTGAGTTGTACGAGCATATGCATTCCAAACAGCAATAGAAGTATTGTAGTAAGCATTAATTTCAGCATCACCCATTGGCTTACCTTTATGAATAATCACTCTATTTGAATCTTGCAAAATTTTTGGCACATCAAATTCGCTCTTAGTTCCTATAAGAAACTTTATATTAATCAACTTGTTATTGGCTATCGCCCATTCCACAAATGTTAGATACTCACCGAATGAATGATCAGCCGCTACTGTTCCAATGTAACTAAAAAACTCTCTTGGAGCTTTTGCATACCCCTCTTCACATTCATCACTATACATCAGTGGTAAATAATAGTACTTTTTATTCTTATATAAGCTATTCTCTTCATAATATTTTATAGCTTTATGCGATGGAATTAAAATATAGTCACTCCACTTTACCATAAGGGCACTCACATGGTCTATTACCCAAAGTTTTGCCAGGTATTTCATTGAGAAGCCTGCATTACGATACACCTTCATCGGAGCTAGCGGTTCATGGAATATATACACAACCTTCGCTCCTTGCCGCTTTAGCTTCCAAATAAGAGGCAAGTTTTTCTGACTCGGGAATAAGAATATTGCCAATTCTGCCTGAATACGCACACCATCTACAGCCGACACTATACGACTACCTTTAGGAAGATATGGTATAAATGCAGGATTGACATAGAATACCGATTCATAGCCCAACTCTTCACATTGTTTATAGCTGGCTACCATATGGCTCACGTGTCCAGGATGAAAATTTAGAGATATGATTAATGATGTTTTCATTGCAACGAATTATATAACTTTATATACTCTTGATACTTAATATTCTTATCAAAGTGTGCTATTGCATATTGCCTACATTTTTCACTTCGAACTTTTCTTTGTGTATAATCCAACATTTTGTCTTTAAGTATATAATTCAACACTTGTATTTCATTTTTTACTTCAGCAATATAACCAGTTTCAGAAGTAACAATTTCTGAACATGCTGTTGAATTATATACAATAACAGGAGTACCACAAGATATTGCTTCCGCTGTTACTAATCCAAAAGTTTCTTGATAAGAAGCATTGAATAAGATATCTGCCGCCGAATATATCTCAGCTAATTCATCAACATTATTTGTTCGAGAAATACCAATTATTCCATCAGGCAGTTGTTTCAGAATATTCGGTGTACACCCAACCATTACTATCGCAAAATCATCAGATAATTGTTTTCGTAAACGGAAGAATGTCGATAACCCGACCTCTTCGCTCCAACCAGTTGCTACACCCAATATTATGTATTTGCCACATAATCCATACTTTTTCTTTATTCCTGCAACTGAATCTCGTCGAGGGCGGAAAACATTCACATCTATACCATTTTGGATTACATGAATTTTATATTTGCCAAGAATTGATTGACTAACTTCATGTCCCAACCAATACGAAACAGGCACTAACGTAATGTTGGGTATTTTATCATAAGCTCTCTTTTTTAACTCGAAATTCTGCTTCGAACGGTCAAACAAGAAAGAATTTGGATAAGTTTTCTTGCGGGGGCAATCATAACATCCTGATTTCCACTTGAAACAACTTACACATGTATAATGTACACAATGCCCTGTAAAGGCCCAACAATCATGAAGTGTCCAAACTACTGGAATTCCTGACTTCTTTAAATAATCAAACAGAATAGGAATATTCAAATAGTATCCATGAATATTGTGAAGATGGATTACGTCTGGACGAATTTTCTCAATTTGTTTGACAAGTTGCTTAGTTGCCCGTTTAGAAAGGAAACCGCAGCAATCAAATATACGAGTCATTAAAGCATGAATATATTGATCGGCCTTTGTTCCAATACTAATAAGCTTTGATTTACTTTCTACTTTAGTGGCACGGGCAGGAAAAGCAATGTAGCTTTCCCAACCATCAGAAATGGCTTTCTCGCCTATTTGTTGTGCTATACGGCCAGTGGACTGTGTTATACAAGTATTTATTTGCAATAATCTCTTCATTGTATCTATGCTTTTGAGCAGGGGCCAGACAAGAAAGGAGTTTCATTACCATTCTTTAGTTCTTGCACAAGTGCTAAAAACCTTTTAGCTGCTACATCCGGACTCCACATTTGTTTTATTCCAACTTCTGCATTATGTTGCATTTGCTTACACTCTTGTGGATGCGTTAACAAATACTCTACTTTTTTATAAATAGAGTCTAAAGCTTTCCTGTCTGGATTATCAAATGAACACGAAGATTTAGAACTCTTGAACATGAAACCATTAATACCTTCAGAAATCAAATAAGGAGAACTTCCTATAGCATCACTGGCAACCAACGCACACGATTCGGACAAACTCTCATTTGCAACAGCCCCCCATCCCTCGTATCGGTCAGAAGTAAAGAGAAAAATCTCAGCCTTACGCATAGCCTCATGAATTATATTGTTTGTTACAGCTCCATGAAAGATCACAATATCCATTACTCCAAGCTGTGTGGCAAGCTGTTTTATTTGTTCTTCCATTTCACCAGAACCATACATGTCTAAACGAAATTGAAAACCTTTACGCTTTAACTTCTCTGCTAACAATACTGGAAGTTCTGGATGTTTCCATTTCAGAAATCGAGCACACCACATAAGCGTGTATATAGTATCTGAGGACGAAAAATCACGAGGCGCTTCAATTTCAATAGTTTCGTTTACTTTAGTAAAATAGCCCCATTTATAACATTTCTCATCAAAAGTTTTAAGCTTCTTGTGGTCAAGTTTACAAAAAGCAGAACAGCATAATTTATATAATGGTTTTTTACCCCATCCACCAAGATAATAAGCCATTAACCATTTCAAAAGACGAGGAGAAGCCAAACTCTTAAATCCATACTTTAACCATCTTTCCCCCATCTCAAAAGACAAAAGACCACGCTTTAAACGTGCCTTCTCAAACGGCAAAGATTCAATACCAGCAAACACACAACAATCTGCCGTCATAGCTAATTCCATAGCTTTTGCTTTTTTACCTTGCGACTCCCATGCACGCAATAGATAAGGCCGATTAGAATAGTTTTCCGTACCACCCTTATTCTCTGCAGATTGTTTAAGTTCTACAAAAACATAATTATGTTGAGTTAACTCCCATAGTAAATCAGCCACAGGTGCTTGATGTTGGTTTAGAACTACACTATAAAACACTATTTGCATAAACTAAATTCTCTCTGAGCACCAATTCGTGCCATTTTTAATTACCACTGCAGGATTACCGCCAATAATGCAATTCTCAGGAAACTTTTTACCAGTAACAACAGAACCACCCGCTACAATACTATTAGATCCTATCTCTGTTCCCTTAAATATTAAAGCAGTGTTGCCTATCCATACATGCTCGCCGATAACCACAGATTTTGATTTGTTTATACGTTCACCTGTTATTGCATTCAAAACACTATGGCTATCACCAGTTCTAATTGTTATATTAGCTGAAAGCATACAATCATCACCAAGAATAATACTTGTACCCTCAATAGCTGCAAATTCCGAGTTTCCTCCTCCATGACATTTTTCACCTAAAATAATTTTGTTATTGTCATTTTCTATAGAAAAAGAAAGACCGTCACTGGCAAAATTAGCACCAACTTGTATCAGGTTGTTACTTCCGTATATTTGAATAACAACATTATGTATAGCGTATGCACTCTCAGAAAACTTAACAATGTTATTGTCACCATACACCTTGAATTTACAATGTTTTCTAAAAGTTCCAGTAGTGATTATTTGATTGTTTGTACCTTTTATAATTGTTAAATTATGTCCAAATAATGAATAAATTGCAGCAGCAATTTTTCTTATTTTGGGATTAGTACGTAGCTTGTATATTATATCTAATTTCCGCAACACTATAATTTAATATTTTTTATAAGCACCTGAGCA
>OIWQ01003253.1_pt1 | contig 14979 bp, 18 predicted proteins | sample 1587571 | NCBI WGS metagenome assembly OIWQ01 (sample SAMEA3888910, study PRJEB22519) | human gut metagenome | biome: human gut; feature: human-associated habitat; material: faeces | place: Denmark | collected 2010 | reverse complement strand
GTAGAATCGGATTGTAGTTCCCCTGTTTCCCTTTTTGTCCGTCTGTCTCTGCTATAAATATATTGTCGTTTTTCCGGTTTTCAATCGACAATACATATTTCCGCGGAATTTCTTTCCGCCGATTTCGGATATCTGCCTGTAAAGACGCTTCCCCGGGCGGTTTCTTAGCGGAAAAACGGGAATTTTTACCGATTTTCTCCTCAGCGGCCGAAAACGATCAGCGAAATCAGGCGCCAGAGCAGGTAGCCGAGCGGGATGAGGCAGAGCAGGAGCAGCAGCTGGTCCTGCCGTTTCCAGTAAAGCGGCGGCGACTCGTAAAGTTCGTACCAGAAGCGGACCCGGTGGACGAGCACGGCCGTCAGCAGCAGCAGGAAACCGACTGCATATGCTTCCGGGCCGGTCATATCGACAAACTCCCGCCACCGGATCCGGAGCGGAATACGGAAGCGGCCGCCGGCGAGGATGAAGAGCGACCACAGAAACACGGCCCCCGGCAGGACGAGGCCGTAGAGCCAGCGGTTGAACTCCCGGGTGACCGGCGGCTCTCCGCCGTGATCCGGCGGGATCGGAGGCTGCGTGTGGCGCGGGGCGATCATGCGCCTTTTCCCGGACGGCGGAATTCACACGGCACGGCGGTCTGGCAGAGGGCGCAGCCGAGCGCCCGGTCGAGCCAGCCGTAGGTGTGTTCGCGTTCGCGGGAGATTTCGGTGACGGCGTATTTCGCGCAGGCCGGCTTGTCGCGGTCCGAGAATTTCGCGCCGACCGCATGGGCCGGGCAGCGCCGGATGCAGGCGCCGCAGCGGGTGCACTTTTCGGGATCGATACGGGCATAGCCGTCTTCCACGGCGATGGCGCCGTATTTGCATTCCTTCACGCAGCGTCCGCAGCCTATGCACGCCTTCATGCAGGCGGCGCGGGCAACGCGGCCTATGTCCTTATTGCGGCAGAGCACAAGGACCTTCGTCTCCGCGGGGATTATCCTTATGGCGCTGCGGGGGCAGGCCTTTTCGCAGTTGCCGCAGGCAACGCAAACATTGGGATCTATGCTGGCGATGCCGTTGTTCATGCTTATTGCGCCGAAGCTGCAAACGCGCATACAATCGCCCAGGCCTATGCACGCATACGCGCATTCCTTCGGCCCGCCCGCCATGGATGCGGCGGTGGCGCAGCTGGTGTATCCGTCGTATTTATACCTTTCCTTAGCCACGCCGTTGTGACCCTGGCATATTACGCGGGCAACCATCTTTTCGCCTTCTTCAACGGTAATGCCCAGCGCTTCGCTTATGGCTGCCATATTAGCCGCGGGGCAGGCATTCGGCTTTGCTTCGCCGCTGACTATTGCTTCCGCCAGCGCAGCGCAGCCCGCGTAGCCGCAGGCACCGCAGTTGGCGCCGCCCAGAGCTTCGCCCACTTTGGATATCCTCGGGTCCACCTCAACGGCCAGCTTTTTATCCGCAACTTCAAGCAGTATGCCGAATATCAATCCTACAACGCCAAGCACGCCCAGTGCAAGTACTACAGGGATCCAATCCATTTCGTTCCCTCCTTACGCGCCAAGGCCCGCGAAGCCCATGAACGCCACGGACATCAGGCCGGCAATTATCAGTGAGCTGGAGAAGCCTTTAAGGCAATCCGGAATTTTGGAAGTTTCAAGCCTTTCCCTAACGCCCGCCATAAGCACAATGGCCAGCAGGAAGCCCAGCGCGCCGAATATGCCGTTGAGCACGGAATAGAGCAGGTTGAATTCCAGCACTTCGCCGCCAATGGTGATGGGGCTGCCTATGTTGAGCAGGCAAACGCCAAGCACGGCGCAGTTAGTGGTGATAAGCGGCAGATATATGCCCAGCGCCTTATAAAGGGAGGGGCTGCTCTTTTTGATGAACATTTCAACTATCTGCACAAGGCTGGCTATTACCAATATGAACACTATCGTGGAAAGATAGCTCAGCCCGAGGGGCACCAGTATGTAAGTATAAATAAGGTAGGTGAACAGCGACGCAAGGCCCATTACGAACGTGACCGCAAGGCCCATGCCCGTTGCCGTTTCAACCTTGTTGGATACGCCCAGGAAGGGGCAATTGCCAAGGTAACGCGAGAATATGAAGTTATTGGTAAGTACGCAGTTTACCATGAACAAAAGAACTTTTGCTATGCCGCTCATGCGCGTATCACTCCTTTCTCCTCAGTCTTTTTCTTTTCGGCCTTATTCATAAAGTAGTTGGCCACGCCAAGCACCAGTCCGAACACAAGGAAGCCGCCGGGAGCCATTATTGAAAGGAGCATAGGCTCGAACCCTTCGCCGAACAGGCTCAGCCCAAACACGCTGCCGTTGCCCAGCAGTTCGCGGATTATGCCTATAACGGTTATGGCAAGCGTGAAGCCCGCGCCCATGCCAAGGCCGTCCGCGGCGCTGAGCAGCACGCCGTTTTTGCTTGCGAAGGCTTCCGCGCGCGCAAGAATTATGCAGTTAACCACTATAAGCGGTATAAACATGCCAAGGCTTGCATAAAGCGCGGGAACGAACGCCTTAACCAGCATTTCGACCAGCGTAACGAACGTGCATATTATCACGACGAACGCGGGAATGCGGATCTTGTCGGGTATTATGTTCCTCAAAAGGGATATGACCACGTTTGAGCCGACCAGAACGAACGTTGCCGCAAGGCCCATGCCAACGGCGTTGGATGCGCTGGTGGTGGAGGCAAGCGTGGGGCATATGCCCAGCACCAGCCTCAGCGTGGGGTTCTCGTTCAGTATTCCGTTAAAGAATACGCTTGAAACGGTCTTTTCTTTTTTAGCCATTGGCCTTTTCCTCCTTCAGGCGGCCATAAAGCCGGGGTTTAACGTATTTATCCAGCAGCGGGGTGACTATGTTCATAACAAGTATCGCATAGGTCACGCCTTCGGGATAGTTACAGAAGTTGCGGATTATAACAACTATTATGCCGCAGCCTGCAGCATAGATGAATTGACCCTTCGCGCTCATGGGGCTGGTGGTGTAGTCAGTCGCCATGAACACCGCTCCGAGCATCACGCCGCCGCATAGTATCGCCTGCAGGGGATCGTTGCCCAGTATTGCGGAGAATACGAACACCACTGCCAGGAACGTTACCGGTATGCGCCAGGTTATAACGCCGCGGATAAGCATATACAGGAAGCCGAGCAGTATAGCCGCCTTGCAGACTTCGCCTATGCAGCCGGGAATGTTGCCGAGGAACATGTCCATATAGCTCGCTTCATAACCGGCAAGCACGGTGGCGCTGGTGGTCGCATCCGCACCGCTGAAGCAGGTGGGCAGCACGAACGCCGTCATACGCACGGGCCAGCTGGCAAGCAGTATGCCGCGCGCGGCAAGCGCGGGATTGACAAAGTTATCGCCTATGCCGCCGAAAAGCTGCTTCACGAGTATTATCGCAAGGCCGCTGCCGATTATGGGCAGCCACCACGGCGCCGTGGGCGGGAGGTTAAGGCCGACCAGCAGGCCGGTAACGGCCGCGCTCAGGTCGCCGATTCTTATGGTTTTATGCGTAAGCTTCTGCCAAAGGTATTCAAACAGTATGGCGGAGGCCGTAGCAAGCGCCACTACTATTGCCGCGCTTACACCGAAAAAGTATATGCCGGCGATGGTGGTGGGCGCCAGGGCTATCAGAACATCGCCCATCAGGGAGCGGGTGTTCTGCGGGCTGCGCACATGCGGCGCGGTAGACATATAAAGGCTCATATTACTTCCTCCTTGCTGCGGCGGCTATTGCGTCCTTGGTATTCTTGAACGCCGCGGTCAGCCATCTTCTTGACGGGCAGGCATACGAGCAGCAGCCGCACAGTATGCAGTCCATAACATGGTTGGCCTTCGCGCCTTCCAAATTGCCCGCGTTGCAAAGGTGCTTCAGCTTATACGGGTCAAGCCCCATGGGGCATGCCTGTACGCAGCGCGCGCAGCGTATGCAGGGCTCTTCGTCAACGCTCTTCGCGTCCTTTTCGTTGTAAACAACTATGCCGCCGTTGGCCTTGGCAATGGGTATATCCGCGCTTGCGGTGCAAACGCCGGTCATGCCGCCGCCCATAACTATCTTTGCGGCTTCCTCGCTGTATCCGCCGCATTCGCCTATCATGTCGGCAACAACGGTGCCTATCCTTACGCGCAGGTTGGAGGGATTGACCACCTTGCCGGTAACGGTGGTTATGCGGCTTATAAGGGGCTTGCCGTCTATAACAGCGTCCGCTATCGCCGCGGCCGTGGCCACGTTGGTAACTATCGTATGCACCTCTATTGGCAGCTTGCCGCTTGGCACCTGGCGGCCGGTAACGGCGTGGATAAGCTGCTTTTCACCGCCCTGCGGGTACTTGGTCCTGAGTACCGCTATTTCAACGCCCTCGCGCCCGGCAGCCGCCTTGCGCATGGACTCGATAGCTTCCATCTTGTTGTCCTCTATGGCTATTACGCCGCGCTTTACGCCAAGCGCGCGCATTTCCGCACGCAGGCCGTCCACAACCCGGCGGGGTTCTTCTATCATCAGCCTATAGTCAGCGGTCAGGAACGTTTCGCACTCTGCGCCGTTAAGTATTATCGTATCGCAGGTCTTGCCTTCGGGAAGGGTAAGCTTAACGTGCGCGGGGAAGCTCGCGCCGCCCATGCCGCATATGCCCGCGGCCTTTATCGCGGGAACTATCAGCGCGGGGTCAACTGTTTCCACGTTGCCGTAGCCCTGTATGCCGTCCACCCATTCGTCGGCAAAATCATTCTGTATGCAAACGCACATAACAGGCCCCGCGCCGGTGATGAGCCGCGGCTCAACGGCCGTAACTTCGCCGGATACGCTGGCGTGTACGGGAAGGCCAAGCCCGCCGACAGGTTCGCCTATAAGCTGGCCTATCTTTACATGATCGCCCTTGCTTACGCACGGCTTAGACGGAGCACCCAGATGCATGCTCATGGGAATGACCACCGAATCGGAAACGAAGTCCCGTATCGGGGCATTTCGGGTCGGCAGCTTACCCTCGTGCTGGGAATGCAGAGGATGTACGCCGCCCTTGAAGGAATACTTTGGCAAACAAAGCACCTGCCTTTCGAATTGATGCGGAATGTGATGTAATAAAAATGCAAAAATGCATGCGAACATAGTTACGCCTACCATTGCTATCCGTGCTATTATAACATACTATTTTTCGCGCGTGTAGTACTTTATTCTCGTTAGTTTTTTAACTTTTGCCCTAATTTGCTATACTTCGCGGCACTTATATGTTATACTTTTGTCATGAATGTTTATACGGACAGCCAAATAAGGAATATAATATATAAAACCGCGCTCGCTCACGGGTTTGCAGGTATGCGTATGCTAAAATTGCATAAGCTGGACGCTTGGCATAAGTATTCCGCGCTTTACGGCACGGGCTGCGCAATGCCGTACGATCTTCCCGCGGCATATCCCGATGCAAAGGCCGCACTGCTTTTGATATGGGCCTATGCTCCGTATGAAAACGGCGGGCATATTTCGTCCTATTATCCCGCCAGCAACGCAAGCTACCACGCATCAAAGGCCGTGGAGGCTGAACTTAACGCGGCGGGAATAGCAGCAGAGCGGGCGTTTATACCCGCGCGGGCGCTGTGCATAGCCAACGGGGTGGGGCATCAGGGCAGAAACGGGTTGCTGAGCATTGCCCCCTACGGCACGCGCATTGCGCTTGAAACGCTGCTAATATATTCCCCGGTTGAGCCAAACGCGGAGCAGGTCTGCACGGAGGGCGGCTGCCCGGAAGGCTGCACGGCCTGCATCTCCGCCTGCCCCATGGGCGCGATAACAGCGGACGGACTGAACGTAACGCGCTGCATGCGCTATATTATGAACAGCGGCTACACCGAAGAAATTTGGCAAAAGCAGCAGACATTTCTGGGCTGCGAGATTTGCCAGACCGTTTGCCCCAAAAATGCGCGGCTGAAAAAGCTGCCCGTGCCTGACAACACGGTGGAAGCGTTTGAGCTGAGGCGGCTTATAGCGGGCAACGCGAAGGCCGCGCGCATTATAGCGGGCAAAAACATAACCGGCAACGGGCGGCTTACCATGGAGGCCATAGCCTTCGCCGCGCGGGAGGGGCAATGCGAAGCGGAGATCCGCGCCTGCCTCTCCTCCCCGTTTGAGCAGGTGCGTGCGGCAGCCAAGTGGGCATTAAGCAAATATTTCGGCGGGATTTAACACTTTCGCGCCAAAACGTTACTTAAACATAATCAAAGTTTGAGACTTTCGTAACACTTTTGTGATGCTTTTTCTCCCGCCATGCTCTATAATATGAATCAGAAAGAGAGAGCAACCTTTCAAAAGAGCAAACAACAGGATTACCGGTTCGCTGGCAACAACGGACCGATTATTCTTTTTGGCGATTGATTGAAAAAGCCGGATAGTATATAATCTATAGTAATAATACCATTCCCATAGGAGGGCATACGGATATGGAAATGCAGAAATCCGAAAATAAGGACAAGCGCGTGCCGCTTGCCGAAAACGTAAGGGAATATGATGAACGCCGCTTTATGGGCAGGCGCACACGTATAGCGGCAAAGCAGAGCACGCCGGGCGAAAAGGCCCGCGAGTTTTTACTGAGCCTTAAACAAGACGGCACGGTGGACGAGCTGAAAACCGTTATGAAGGAGGGTGCGGAATATATTGTGGGCATCTGCTCCAACTTTACCTCCAAGGGATATGATTACTGGGTGGCTGTGGAGGTGGATAACGACACGCCGCTGCTTGAAGGCTACGAAACCATATTCGTACCCGCCGGAACGTATGCATATTTTGACTGCGAAGGCGGCACGAACGAGGCCGTTACAAGCTGCTGGTCTAATGTTTACAACACATGGTTTCCAAAATCCGGCTACAATCACCAGGGCACGCAGGAAATGGAGATTTACCCCCTTGGCGATATGGAGGCGGAGGATTACCGCTGCACGCTGCTGGTGCCGGTAAAGCGCATTGAGCGCGTGCCTATAAATAAATACAGGCGCAGTGCGCTTGGTTCCGCGCCGTTCGTGCTGATAGGCAGCGTTATGGGCTTGCTCATATCCGGCGCGAACGACACAAAAACAATGTTGATTGCCGCGCTTGTGGGCGGCGGCCTTGCATGGTTCCTTTATGAATACATTGCAAAGCGCCGCGAGGAGCGCGCGAAAGCAAAGGAGGAGGCAAAAAACAACAGCGGAAAGGAGTGAAGCAAATGCCTGACAAGAACAAAGAGATATCCAAAATTTTGTTGCTGACTGCAAGCGTTCTGCTTTCGGGGGCAAGCGTTGTATTCCTGCTGATTTGCCTTATTTCGGACAGCGAAGGCCCGTGGGTACTGCCCGCGGCGCTCGGCTGCTCCGTACTCAGCAGCCTGTTCGGCATCGTTCGCAGCGCCGGCGAAATAAAGGAAGAAAAGGCCAAAAAGAACAAATAATATCCGTTAAGCACAGCAAAAGCGCAGCCATAAGGCTGCGCTTTTTATATGCTTATTTTATGCTTTGTTCAAGCTTATCAAACTCATCGCAGGAGAAAAACTCTCCAAGCGTTATGCCAAGCCCGTCGCAAATGAGTTTTATAGTCATCAGCTTTGGGTTATTGCTTTTGCCGTAAAGTATGTTCTTTATGCTGCTGGGCGGAACGGCGCTCAGGTTTGCCAATCTGTTTACGCTTATTCCGCGTTCCCCGCACAGTCTCAGTATCCTGCTTCTTATCGCAAGCACAGTCTCATCCATGGGAATGCTCCTTTTTACAAACAGCACCGTTTGCACGGTGCTGCCTTACCATATAATATAGTATCTTTACTTTTAACCGCAGCAGTCTGCCATCGCGGTCTGCGCCGATGTGAACATGGGCAGGAACTCCTCAATGGGTTCGGATGCCATGGCGGTTATGGTTATGTTGGTGATGTAGTTCATGAACTTGTTCACCAGTATGTACTGCTTTATAGTAATGCCGCTTATGTCCACGTCAAACTCCGCGCACTGATAATCGGTGCTGCCGAGCGTCTGCTCCGTCGTGCCGACATAGGTGCAGTTCATGGCCGTGTTTTCACCCATCTGCTTAACTATTTCGTCCATAATATCGCCTATGCCCATGCCGAGCGCGCCCAGCATGCTGACCTTTTGATATATTATGAATACGTTGGTGCCGTTGTCCGGATTCTGTACAAAAGTATCGTACACAACCTCGTGGTCGCTCAGATCTTCGCCCTCGGTACCCAGCATCTCCTTGGATACGCCGACAAGCTGCGCAATGTATTCATCGTCCGCCAGCAGCCAGTTTTCGGGCGGGGTGAAGTTAAATCCCGCGGTGGCGTTATAATATACGCCGTCCGTCCATGTGCCGCGCGTTATGGAAGTTTCGGCCTCCGCGGTAGGTTCTGCCGTGGGTTCTTCAGTTGCAACAGGCGCTTCGGTGGGGGCTGGGGTGTCCGTAACAACGGGCTTTCCGCCTTCCGCGGGCAGCGTGGATATCAAATCCTGTGCGTTGGGCTTGTCCGCGCCGCCTGTGCAGCCGGAGAATGCCATAAGCATAATTGCAGCCATCATCATGGCAACAGTCTTTTTCATAATAAAAATACCTCTCGTCCATTCTATGCCGCTTTTGCGGCACAATTTGATTATACATTATGCCGCGCAATATGTCACATATTTTGACATACATATTTATAATATCCGTCCAGCCCATCCGCCTTGCTCGGGTGCAGCGCGCGTATGCCCATGCCCTGCATAGCGTAAAGCAGCACCAGCGTGCCGGGTACAATAACATCATGCCGCTTTGTAAGCAGCGGATGGCGGCTGCGCGCCCCGTCCCCCGCTTCGTGCAGCTTTTTGGAAAGCAGCTCTATCCTCTCCCGCGTAAGCAATGTGGATTCGACAGCGTGCTCATCGTATTCCTCAAGCCCGAGCGACAGCGCCGCAAGCGTTGTTATCGTGCCGCCCACGCCTATCCAGTCCGTTATTCTTATGCGGGGGAAGCGGAACAGCCCTTCGCACGCCTTGAACACGGCCTCGCGCATGGATTCATACGACCCGTCCGATTCCTTATCGCATATATCCTTCGCGCGGACGCAGCCCATCGGCGCGCTGACCGCAAATCCCTCCGAAATGAGTTGGCACGACCCGCCGCCAAGATCTATCAGGCCCCAATCCGGCTTGTCCGCAATGCCCGCACCTATGCGGGCAAATGTGGCCTCCTCCTCGCCCGAAAGCACGCGCACGGGCATTATCTCCCCCGCAAGGGCAAGGAAGCGTTCGCGGCTGCCGAATTTGGCATCCCTCACGGCGCTGGTGGCGTATGCATAGGGCTTGGCGTCCTGCGCCGCGGCAAGGGCGGCAAGCTCCTTCAGCGCGGCTATGCTCCGCTCAATGGCCGCATCGCTAAGCTTTCCGGTTGAAATTATGTTTTCCGCAAGGCGGGTGGTTATAAGCTGCCTTTCCCCGTTAGGGCCAAGATATCGTATTGAGTTGCTGCCTATGTCCACGGCGGCTTTCTTCTGCATTGTTCATCCTCCCAAAAATACTTAAAAAGTGGCCAACGGCCACTTTTCGTTTTCTTAATCCGTTATGTCGAACTTTATATCGTCCGGCAGCACAAGCCCCAGCTTTTCGCGGGCGTACTGCACTCTGTATTCATCGCTCTTGGCGTATTCTATCATGTATTCAAGGCGCTGTTCCTCCGCCTGCAGTGCGGCGTATTGTTCGTCCAGCGCGGCCTGCTTGGCGGCGATCTCGTTCAGCTTAGCCTGCTGGGAAAGTATTACCGCGCCCGCGAATATAAGGCATATAAGCGTAAGCAGCATAATAAAGCGGGGCGTTGCCTTCAGCTTCCGTTTCATGCCGCATACCTGCCTTTCTTATATGGTAATATACGCATAGGTGCGCACCTATCGCGTATACTATATTTATAAAGCATATATGCGCATATTTCAAGCCTTATTTTTCCGTTTTTGCATGGGTTTTGCAAATGCGCCCGTATTTTCGCTTTTTTGCAAGGTTTTGCCTCATGCGCGCCCCGCACAGGCGCATTGGATAGCGGCAGTATATCAGGGCGCCCGCCGCTATCAGCATTATTGAATAAAGCCTTATCCGCCCACTGTCCGCATAAAGCAGCGCGGCGGCCGCGGCAATGCCCGCAAATATATAAAACATAATATCCAGCGCCGCGTCGATAATGCGGTTTTCGTTGAACGGCAGCCGTATGAACGCGAAAATATCGTACATAAGCCCTATCAACGTGCCACAGTAAAGTGAAATAAGGCATACGCGTATTTCCGCTGCCGCGCGCAGCATCAGCGGAACATGCGCGAAAATAGCGAACCGCGCTGCTGTGCATCCTCGCTGTATTCAAGGGCCAGTATTTCCCCCTCAACTATTACCTGCCCCTCGTCAAGGCTAAGCTTTGTTATGTGCAGCCCGCTGCCTTCTATCCTAAGCTGCCCCGCGTCCGTAAGCAGCTCTATCTCCGCCTCGTTAAAGCAATCCACGTCCTTCACCCCACTCACGCTCATCAGCTCCCTGCCCTCTATATGCACGCTGTGGGAACGTATGCGCGTGCTGCCTTCGCCCAATATTCTGTCCATACCCGGCCTCCTTTTGTGTAGTTATGCCCTTGTTTGATTATATGCGCGTATACTAAAGAAAAATACATCAAATATTCACACGTTTCTTCTTGACAAATGCGTATGTTTAACGATAATATGGTATTGTCGGTAGAAGAACGGATAAAAGCCCCAAATATAACGTTTTAACTTCATTAATATGGGCATAATACTGATAGCAGAACCGATATATACACACCGTAAGTAGGAAATTTGTTTATAAATTTTGCGTTTCTTGAAAGGAGCAGCATTTTGACCAGAGATCAACTGTTGGAAAAATCCTTGGGCGATCTGAGAGAGATCGCAAAGCTTCAGGGTGTTAAATCCATCACCAAATATCGCAAGGGTGAACTTGTCGATATCATCATGAACGGCGGCAGCAAGCTTTCCGCCGTAAAGCCCAAGGCCGAAGCCGAAGAAAAAGCCGAAGCCGTAAGCGCGCCAAGCATGCCGCAGCGCACGGTGGAAGCCCCCGCCGCAAAGGCGGAACCCGTGCCGCAGGCGCAAACTGCCGCGCCGCAGCAGGCCCAGCCCGCCCCCGCGCCAAGCGCACCGCATGGCGGCATTCCCCCGCTTGACGCCGGGTATGATTCGCGCCAGCGTTATCAGCAGCCTTACCGCCAGCCGCGGCAGGATTATCAGTCCCCCTCCGGCTACAACCGCCGCTATACCGCCCCCGGTGCATATCAGGACACGCGCCAGCCGCGCCAGAATTATCAGCAGCCCTACGGCGCGCCCAGATATACAAACCAGGGCTATGATTCCCGCCCGTCTTACAGGCAGGATGGCTACGCTCCCGCGCCCAGTCCCTATCGCCAGGCGCAGGAAACATATATGCAGCAGCAACAGCAGCCCAATCCTTACCGTCAGGATAGCTACATGCAGCAGAATCCTTACAGGCAGGATCCCTACGCGGGCGGCATGGATATGCACGAGGACGCTTACCGCCAGGCTAAGCCCGACAGTTTCTATAAGGACTATAACCCCGCCGCTCCCACGCCCGCAATATCCGAAATGCTTGAAGCGGGCACCTGCGGGGACTGCGAAGGCGTGCTGGAGGTTCTGCCGGACGGTTACGGCTTCCTCCGCAGCGAAAACTATCTGCCCGGTACGCGGGACGTATACGTTTCCATTGCGCAGATACGCCGCTTCAACCTTAAAACAGGAGACATGGTTACAGGCAAGACCCGCCCCTCCAAGGAAGGCGAAAGGTTCTTGGCCCTTCTCTACATAACCGCCATAAACGGCGAGGATCCCGAAAAGGCGCAGCAGCGCAAGCCGTTTGACGAGCTGATACCCATTTTCCCCAACGAACGCCTTACCCTTGAATCAAAGGGCTTGGGGCGCGACCAGAATTTGGCTATCCGCCTTATAGACCTTATTGCCCCCATAGGCAAGGGCCAGCGCGGCATGATAGTGAGCCAGCCCAAGTCCGGCAAGACCACGCTGCTCAAGAATATTGCCCACGGAATATCCACCAACTATCCCGATGTTCACCTGATAGTTCTGCTGATAGACGAACGCCCGGAGGAAGTTACGGACATGAAGCGCTCCATAAACGGAGAGGTGCTTTATTCCACGTTTGACGAGCTGCCCGAGCATCATACCCGCGTTGCCGAAATGACGCAGGAGCGCGCGATGAGGCTTGTTGAGCAGGGCAAGGACGTTGTTGTACTGCTCGACTCCATAACAAGGCTTGCCCGCGCATACAACCTTACCATACCCACAACCGGACGCACGCTTTCCGGCGGCATGGATCCAGGCGCCCTGCATAAGCCCAAGCGTTTCTTCGGCGCGGCGAGGAACATTGAAAACGGCGGCAGCCTGACCATAATCGCCACGGCGCTTATAGAGACCGGCAGCAGGATGGACGACATAGTCTATGAAGAATTCAAGGGCACCGGCAACATGGAGATTCACCTTGACCGCAAGATGAGCGAAAAGCGCATTTTCCCCGCCATAGACATTTACAAGTCCGGCACAAGGAAAGAGGAGCTGCTGCTGAGCAAGCAGGAGCTTGAAGCGGTGTTCAGCATGCGAAAAACGCTTTCAAGCGGCAATCCGGCCGACGCTACCGAGCAGCTTATCGCCATGATGGAGCGGACGGAGACCAACGAGGAATTTGTCAACAAGCTGAACAACATGAGCAAGGCTTACGAGCGGGACGGTTTTTCCGCAGGAAAAAGAATAAACTGATAATGTATTGCATTTTACCCGGGTGCGGCATGATATGCGCCCGGGCGTTTTTTTAGCATTTATTTAACGGCCATTTTAAACACGCCCGCGGGACTTATTCAGGGCAAGGCATATCAGCTGCTGCTCGGACTCCGTTTCCTGCGGGTAGGGATAGCTTTTTGCGGCTTTTTCAAATCCGGCCCGTATGCCCTCCGCCCTTGCGGCGTTCTTTTCAAGCAGAAGGGCAAGCGCATACTCGGTTCGCAGCACGGACGGATAACGCCGCATAGACTTCATAAACTTCGCTTGAGCCTTTGTTAGCATGGCTTCAATAGCCTCGCGGCGGGCGACGCCGATAAGCTCAATATATATTCTGTCGCACACCAGCAGGCCGCGATGGATGCCCGCCATACCGCTTTCCGCCGCAAGCATACGCGCCATCAGCGCATCGGCCTGATTGAATTTCTGCTCATCCATCAGCCTGTTGCAGGCAAGCACGCCGCGCACGGCAACAATGCTGTTTTGCATTGACTCCTCGGCAGGTACTCTAAACCATTCCTCCGGCATATCCTTTAGCCGAACACCCCTTGCGCTTTGCCCAACAATGCTCAGCTGCACCCAAAATGCTTCCGCGGCTTCACTGCTTTTTGATATTGCAAGTGCATTGTAGCCGTCGTTATCCACAGCCCCAAGGCGCATGGGTACTCCGTTCATAACGGCCGTAATAAAACCGACGGCCGCAAACAACAAAACAAACGGCGCAGTACGGGAACCGTTCGGGCAAATGAAATAGAGTGCAAGGAACAGCGCGCCGACGGCGGCATTCATTATAGAGCCGCCAAGATTATAGAGTACAAACGGCATTTTGCCATCCTTGATATCGGGCGGCGACATAAGGCATTGTCCGCCCGTGCCGGCAAGGCTTAGCCGCCTGAGCTTCAGCTTCTCGCCGTCCTTTACCCACATGAACGAGAATATGCGGAAGGAGCAGAACCCATACCCGGTCAGCAGACCGAACACAAGATGCCCCGCTTCGTGAACAAGCGTATGGAATATCAGCGTGGCGTACAGCCCTATGAATATTTCTGCGTAGGCAAGTATGCCCAATGATGCCTCCTTATCCGAACCGCTAAGGAATCTTACCATAATAAGGCCGCAAACCGCGCCCGTAAGCACCATAAATACAATGCCTATCAACTGCTGCCATGCGGCTTTTTTGTTCTTATCGGATTTGTTCATGCTCTCTGCCCTTCCGCTTTTTATCGCTTATATATTGATGTACCATATAGTCATTATGGCAATATCCGCAAACATATGTATCACCCACGAACGGTATATGCTTTTGCTCCTGTCGTCAACATAATCGAACAGCAAGCCCCCCAATGCCAAGCCGAGCACGCAAAGGAGCGTAAGCGGCGGCGGGAAGGCTGCGCCGATCATGGCTATATGGTAAACGGCAAATGCGATTGAGCTGAAGGCGTAGGCAAGCTTTTTGGAAATATGCTCCGATAGCTTTATAAACGCATAATTGCGGAACAGAAATTCCTCCAAAAAGGAATTGCCGAATGAAATATATAATGCCACGGGGAGAAAGCCTTCAACCTTTTGATCAGCCGTGAGCGATGCGACAAGCACGGAATAATCAACCCTTGCTTTTGTCAGCAAATACGCGCCCATAACGGCGGCATATACGCCCGCGCCGAGCAGAAGCAGCCCGAACACGGTCTTTTTGTTGGGCAGGGACAGTCCGCCGAACGCCTTTATGCCGCTGATTTTCATGAATATTAGCGGGATTATAAGAAAAACCGCCGCCTTTATTGCGGATTTGACGAAATATGCAGGCTCAACCACCGTTTCGACAAGCGCCATTACAGCGCAGCATACAACGCTCAGAACAACTATGCCTATCGCTTTTCCCTTATCCATAAGCACCTCGTATCGGCCGCCCAAGCTTAGGCGAACTTTGAATTATTTTACCATATATGCGCGGCCGCTATCAACTCTGCGGGCGGGCGGCGGAATTGCGAACGGCGGAGCAGATTAAGGGCGAAACGATTTCCCGTAAGCACGACGTTAGCGAATATTTATTTGTGCCGTAACAGCGCTATGCATTTTACGGATACAAAAAAGCACCTCATGCGAAGTGCTTTTTTGCTTTGGAGGCACCACCCAGAATCGAACTGGGGAATAAAGGTTTTGCAGACCTCTGCC
>OIWQ01003252.1_pt1 | contig 14980 bp, 15 predicted proteins | sample 1587571 | NCBI WGS metagenome assembly OIWQ01 (sample SAMEA3888910, study PRJEB22519) | human gut metagenome | biome: human gut; feature: human-associated habitat; material: faeces | place: Denmark | collected 2010 | reverse complement strand
AACGCAAAAATTCCTCGCTGCCGGTCACATTGGGAGTTGGAAGAATACACCCTAGAGATTTCTCGTGAAAACAAACCTGCCCGCCGGTGCGATTCGCATCGGCGGGCATCCTGCATTCTTTTCAAATCAGCAGCATCCGGTCGTTATGAAGCTCCTTTCCGGAGCTTTCGCGGAATCTCCGCAGCAGATCCGGGACGCCGAGGCGGGCACGCTCCTCGCCGGAAACGTCCATCACGATCTTTCCGGCGTTCATCATGACCGTGCGGTTTCCAAGCTCCAGCGCCGACTGCATGTTGTGCGTGACCATCAGGCAGGTCAGGCCGTTTTCGGCCACGATGCGCCTCGTCAGCCCCAGCACCTTTTCCGCCGTCGCCGGATCGAGCGCCGCCGTGTGCTCGTCGAGCAGCAGCAGCTTCGGCGTGTTCAGCGTCGCCATCATCAGCGTCAGCGCCTGACGCTGGCCGCCGGACAGCAGCCCGACCGGCTGGTTCATCCGGTCCTCCAGCCCCATTTCCAGCATGGCGACCCGCTCCCGGAAGAAGCGCCGGTCCGCCCGGGAAACCGGGCTCAGCCAGCCGCCCCTTCCGGCGGCCAGCGCAAGGTTCTCTTCGATCGTCATATCTGGCGCGCTCCCGCGCATCGGATCCTGAAACAGCCGTCCGATCTTCCGTGCGCGGCGGTACTCCGGAAGCAGCGTCATGTCCTCGCCGTCCAGCACAAGCTCGCCGCTGTCGGTGATGAAGCTGCCCGCGATCGCGCCCAACAGCGTCGATTTTCCCGCGCCGTTCGCGCCGATGATCGTAATAAAGTCGCCCCTGCGCACATCCAGCGACAGATCGTCCAGCACCTTCTTCGCGTCGGTCGTGCCCAGGCCGAAGGTTTTCGTGATATGGGAGATTTTCAGCATCCTGTGCGCCTCCTTCCCATGCGGTGTTCTATTCTCCGGCGGAAGAGCGGATATTGCTCCTTCAGATACGGAATGGAGATCGCCGCTACAACGACCACGGCAGAGACCAGCTTCAGCATGAACGCGGGCATGTCAAACCGCAGCGCCACCGTATAGACCAACCGGAACACGAACGCGCCCAGCACCATGCCAAAGATCCGCAGCGGGAGCTTTTTCCTGCCGAGGAACACGCCGCCGATCAGCAGCGAAGCCAGCGCAACGGTCACCATGCCGGTGCCGATGTCGATGTTCACCGATTTCTGCGACTGTGCCAGCAGGCACCCGGAAAGCGCCGTCAGCGCATTGGACAGGCACAGGCCCACGATGGTCGTCACAGCGGGGTTGATCGAGGAGGAACGCACCATATCCGGGTTATCGCCGGTCGCGCGGATGGCAAGGCCCAGCCTTGTCCGCAGGAACATCCCCAGCAGCACCGCCGCCAGCAGCACGGCGACCGCCGCAACGATCAGCCGATACTGCCCCGCCAGCGCCGTGTGCTCCAACAGCGCGCGCATTTTGGTGAAAACCGTCTCTGTCTTATTCATGTTCAGCACGGAGGCGTTCCCCATTACCGCGATGTTGACGGAATAGAGCGCCGTATTGACGATAATGCCCGCAAGCAGGCTGTTGACGCCCATTTTTGTTTGCAGCAGCGCCGTGATGAAGCCGGAGAGCATTCCCGCCGCCATAGCCGCCGGAAGCGACAGATACGGGTGTCCCGCGATGGCCACCGCCGCGCCGACCGTCGCGCCGAGCGTAAAGCAGCCATCGGTGGACAGGTCGCAGACGTTCAGCATCGAATAGCTGAGGAAAAGCGCCAGCACGGTCAGCGCGCTGATCAGGCCAAGCTCCAGCGCCGTCTGCACCAGAGAAAAAATCGTATCAAACGACATGGATCACCGCTCCTTTTTGTTCATGGGTTTGCGTCTGTCCGCAGAGCGCGGACGCGCCGTCATCCGGCGCTTACATCCGCGAAGCTTTCCGCCGTCACGATCTCCTGCACGCTGGTGCAGTACGGCGCGAACGCCTCCTTTACCACAGCAAAATCCAGACCGAGCTTTTCGCAGATCTCGGTGTTGACCGTCGCAGTGCCGTTGTCAAACGTGCGGACAGGCAGCTCCGCGGGCTTCTTTCCGTCCAGCAGGATCTCTGCGGCCATATTCGCCGTCTCCACGCCGAGATTCGCATAATCCACGCCATAGCCGAGGAACGCGCCGTTCAGCGCAAAGGAATCCGCGCCGGTGTAGTGCGGGATACCCGCGTCAGCAAACGTTTCATAGATGCTCAGCTCCGATTTCATCACGGTGTTGTCCGTCGGCGTAAACACGGCGTCCACGCCGTCCGTGACCAGCGCCTGCGCGGCCAGCGCAATTTCATCGACCGTCGTGCCGGTGCGCTCGATGTACTCCACGCCCTTCTCCGTGAGATACTGCTTCGCAGCCTCGATGGCGCTCGTCGCGGAATCCTGCCCGACGTCATACAGGAGTCCGATCTTCTTTGCGTCCGGGTTCTGGGCGAAGATCAGATTCATGACCGAGGCAGTGTCCAGATAGTCCGAGGTGCCGGTCACATTGCTGCCCGGAGCCTCCAGCGAATCGACCAGTCCGACGGATACCGGGTCGGAGACCGCCGCGAAAACCACCGGCGTGTCCGTCCCCTCCGTCGCAGCCTGCATACTCATGGCGACCGGCGTTGCGACCGCCACCAGAAGATCTGCGCCGTCTGCCTGGAAGTTGGAAATGATCTGCGACATCAGGTTTGTGTCCGCGTTGCAGTTGTCATAGAGGATATCGAACTGAACGCCTCTCTCCTCGCCGAGCTTTTCGAGCTGTTCACGGAGGTTTTCCACGATCTGATTGAGGGATGCGTCGTCCACATAGTTGCAGATGCCGACGGTATAATGCGTGCCGTCCGCGGCCTCCTGCGCCGGAGCCTTTCTACCGCAGGCCGTCAGCGCCGCCGTGAGCATCAAAACGGAGAGAATACATGCGATCATCTTTTTCATGATAAATACCAGCCTTTCCAATGGAGATAGAATGAATTTGATTTCTGTCCGCCGCTGCGGGTCCCTGTTCCTCCGGCGCAGCTGCGCCAACGTCTGCCCATCAAAAACATATCGCTTCCTCCTGAAAAATAAAAAATCCTGTCCCGGCAATACAAGATTGCTGGGACAGGATCAATTCGTCCTGTGGTGCCACCCGGCTTGACGCGATCACGCGCCCACTCATTGCGTACCGACATACGCCTGCGTTTGTTCACGGAGCGCCTCTCTCCGTCTCACATACTCCGAAGCTGCGCTTCGTTTCCGCTCGCCCTCAGAAGTCCATTCGATTCTGTCCGGTTCTGCCGCAATTCCACCGCCTGCGGCTCTCTGAAAGGAGGATCCAGAATTTACTTACTCTTCCTCAACGGTTTCCCGCATTGTAGCACAGTCCGCGCGTCCTGTCAAGTATTTTTATGCAGCGTCCTGCATAACGCGCCTCCGCGCGGGGCATACTGAACGTAAAACGAAAGGAGCTGCCGCTATGAAAATGAAGGGCTACGCCATGCTTGGCATCGGCCGCACCGGCTGGATCGAGAAAGAGGTCCCAGTCTGCGGCCCAAACGACGCACTGGTGCGTCCGATCGCCGTTTCTCCGTGTACCTCGGATATCCACACCGTCTGGGAGGGCGCCATCGGCGTGCGCTGCGATATGATCCTCGGCCATGAGGCCGTCGGCGAGGTCGTGGAAACCGGAAGCCTTGTCCGGGACTTCAAGCCCGGAGACCGCGTGATCGTCCCCGCCATCACGCCGGACTGGTCGTCCGTCGAAGCGCAGGCGGGGTACGCCATGCACTCCGGCGGGATGCTCGCCGGGTGGAAATTCTCCAACATCAAGGACGGCGTGTTTGCGGAATACTTCCACGTCAACGACGCCGACGGGAATCTGGCGCATCTCCCGGATGGGCTTGACCCGGCTTGCGCCGTCATGCTCTCGGACATGGTGCCGACCGGCTTTCACGGCGCGGAACTGGCCGGCGTGCAGTACGGCGACAGCGTCTGCGTCATCGGCATCGGCCCCGTGGGCCTGATGGCGGTCGCCGCCGCACAGCTCAAGGGCGCGGCGCGGCTGTTCGCCGTCGGCTCCCGCCCGAACTGCGTCGCCGCCGCCCGGCACTACGGCGCGACCGACATCGTCAGCTATCGCAGCGGCAGCATTTCCGCGCAGATCCTGGAGGCGACCTCCGGTCGAGGCGTGGACCGCGTCATCGTCGCCGGAGGCGACAACGACACCTTTCTTGAGGCCGTGCAGATGCTCCGCCCGGGTGGCTGCATCGGCAACGTCAATTACCTCGGCAGCGGCGAATTCGTGCGCATCCCGCGCTCGGAATGGGGCTGCGGCATGGGCCACAAGACCATTTCAGGCGGCTTGATGCCCGGCGGGCGGCTGCGGATGGAAAAGCTGGCCGCACTGCTGCAATACGGCCGTCTGGACACGGCTCCGCTGCTCACGCACCGTCTGAGCGGCTTTGAAAGTCTGGAAACGGCGCTGCTTCTCATGAAGGACAAGCCGAAGGAGCTTATCAAGCCCGTCGTCCTGCTCTGACGGCGCGGCGGAATACGCAAAAAAGGCAGCCTCATGAGAGGCTGCCTTCGATTTTCAAATTCAGAAATACTTTGCCATATAGCCGGGCGCCGTCTCGGGGTCGCCCTGCATCGTGAAGGTAAAGGAAACGTCGTTTGCGATCGAGAACTGATTGCACCAGTTCAAAAAAGCTTCCGTTTCGGAATCGTCCTTACAGTGCGCGATCTTATATAAGCCGTCGGCAAAAATGTGGGTGATGTCGAAATTTCCCGCATGCAGACCGCTGATAAAGCCCTTCAGGAACGTATAGCTGCCGAGGGCGTATTCGCCCGCGTCGATCAGGCGGACACGGTGATCGACGTCAAAGCGCAGGGTGCTGCCTTTTTCGATGCAGACCATGCTGCCGCTTTCTTCCTTCAGAGCCTGATGGATGGCGTCAATGAGCATTTTGGTTTTGCCGGAACCTTCCGGTCCCATGATGATGTGAACCATAGAGCATTCCTCCTTTTCCTGGTCCAACCGTATATTCTCTTTCATTATAGCATTCTTTTTCCGAATACACAAGAGCATATCCCGCAAAGTTTATGCATTTTCCTCCGGTTTCCCCAAAATCGCCGCCGCAGCCTGCCGGGAGGGCAGCACCTTGGGCAGGTCGAAGGGGTCGATCCCGCAGGCGCACGCAAAGATCGCGTTTGCCAGCTCGAAGAAATAGAACAGCTCTCCAAGCGCCGCCGGGGTCATTGTCTCACCCTCCAGCACGATCACCGGCACGTCGCCCGCCGCGTGCGTGTCGAGCATGGCCTGATAGGCCGCCTGCTCCACCTCGCCGACGCTCCGCCCCGCAAGATAGTCCAGCCCGTCGTAGTCCTTCCAGTCCATCTCCACATTGATCTTCTGTGTGCTGAGCGGTGCAAAGCGCAGCAGCGTTTCAAACAGCGGATACCGCCCGGAGGCGATCATGAGATCGAGCGCGTCGAGGCCGCCGGTCAGCTCCATCGGGACCGGCAGCACGCCCACGCCGTCCTGGCATGTGTGGCGGCAGACCCACTGCGCCCACCATTTTCCGAACGCCGTAAACGCCGGGTCGAACGTCCCGAGCAGCTCCGTGGCGCGGCCCTTGCCATAGAGCGCGTACCGCGCCCCGGCGTACATCCACACCGGATTTTCAAATGCGCGCAGATCGTACTGGCTGTAGGCCTCCGCCGCGCCCTCAAGCACCTCCAGCGGGTCTATGCCCGCCGCTGCCAGCGGAAGGAGCGTCGCCGCCGTGAGCGCACTGTAGGCGCCGCCCGACTGCGTAGGCATCGGCAGGAACACATGTCCCTCCTCCTTTGCCATCACCGCCATCGGCGTATCCGGCAGCGCGGACACATAGATGCGTCCCTTCGTCTCCGCGCCGTACCGCCGCTCCATCACCCAGCGCACCGCGCGCGAGGCGACCGCCGTTTCCATCTCCGCGCCCATCGGCGAGACCAGCAGCAGGCAGAAGCTCTTTCCCTCCAGCCGCTCGCACAGATCGAGCCACTCGCGCCCGGAAAAGCTGTCCCCGGCAAAAAGGATCTGCGGTCTCCCCTGCCGCAGCCGCGTCGGCCCAAGCAGCAGGCTCAGTCCGGCCTTCGCCGCCTGTATGGCGCTGCACGAGCCGAGCACCACCAGCGTATCGGCGTTCGCGCGGACCGCGTCCGCCGCCGACCGGATGGCATGGAGCGACCGCGCCGTCAGCGAATCCGGCTGGCCGAGCCAGCCGAGATACTGCGGGAAACCCGGCTTGTTGCTCCGCAGATGCAGATGCGCGTCGAAAAGCTCCTTTTCCCGGCTCAGCAGGTCCGGCAGCGACACGCAGCTCCAGATATTCGAAAGTTCAACGTTGATCATAAAAGCTCCTTCCAGCGGAGAGTGTTTCCCATTTCAGGCCGCATCCCGTCCGGCATACGGCCGATTGCGCCGTTTCCTTACAGCGCTCCCGGATGGCGCGGAATGTATTCTCCGACCGCGCCGATACGAAGCTCGCCATGCTCGACGGCCAACTGACCGCGCAGCCAGACCTGCGCGATGGAGCCGTGCGTCCGGAAGCCCTCAAACGGCGTATAGCCTGCGGCGGAGTGCTGATTTTCCGCTGTGATCGTCATATCCGCCTCCGGATCGTAGACCACGATATCGGCGTCGCTGCCCGCCTGAAGCACGCCCTTGCGCGGATAGGCTCCGTAGAGCTTCGCCGGATTCTCGGCCAGCAGCGCGCACATCTGCTCCTTCGTGATGCGCCCCTCCGCAACGCCCGCGGAGTACAGCAGCAGGCCGCGCGTCTCCACACCGGGCAGGCCGCCGGGGATCTTCGTGAAATCGTCCCGTCCGGCCTCCTTCTGGCGGAGCGTAAAGCTGCAATGGTCGGTTGAGACCGTCTGGATCGTGCCGTTTGCAAGCGCCCTCCACAAAAGCTCCTGATCCGCCTTCGTCCGGAGCGGCGGCGCGCAGATGTACTGTGCGGAATCGATAAACTCCGGCTGCCGGTAGAGCGAGTCGTCGAGCAGCAGATAGTGCAGACACGTCTCCACATAGACCTTCTGCCCTCTGGCGCGTGCGGTCATGACCTCGGCCAGCGCCTCCTTCGTGCTCAGATGCACGATCACGACCGGCACATCCGCGACCTCGGCAATGCGCAGCAGATGCGCCACCGCCTCCGCCTCGAGCGGATTCGGGCGGCATTCGGGATGCGACGCCGGCGCGAGCTTTCCGTCCTTCTTGTGCTGCGCGATCAGCGCGTCGATCACGCCCGCGTTTTCGCAGTGGACACCCGCAATGCCGCCGTATTTTTTCAGCTCCAGCAGCGCGGAAAACAGATCCTGATCTCCAATCATCATAGCCGGATACGTCATGTACATTTTGAACGACGGGATACCGGCCTCGAACATCTGCGGAATTTCCGCGCGGATGCCCTCGTTCCAGTCGTCGATGGTCATATGGAAGCCATAGTCACAAGAGGATTTCCCGTCCGCCTTCTTATGCCACAGCGACAGCCCGTAGCCGAGCGTCTCGCCCTTGTTGGGACACGCAAAGTCAATGACCATCGTCGTACCGCCGCAGATCGCGCTGCGGGTGCCGGAGGTAAAATCGTCCGCCGTTGTGGTATTGCAGACGTCGAGATCAAAATGCGTGTGCGCATCGATGAAGCCCGGAAACAGGAGCTTGCCCGTCACGTCCACGACCTGTGCACCCTCCACGCATAGATTCTCTCCGACCGCCGCAATCTTTTCCCCGTCGATCAGGAGATCCGCACGCTGCGAGACGCTGCCGCCGACGACCGTTCCGCCCTTGAGAATATATTTCATATCAAAATCGCTCCATTTCTGAAGATTTGCAGATATTCTGCATTCAGTATAACACACATCCGCCGGAAAGAGAATCCTCACGGCGGATTTTTTCATTTAACGCGGAGAAGTTTTTCTCCCGTGCCTGCCGCAGCCTTCAAATTCCGTCAGAAAACGGTTGCTTTTTTCCCCGAGGAATGATAGAATAACGTAGTAGTCAATGCAGGATTCGTACATCGGTAGTACAGCGGCTTCCCAAGCCGCGGAGGCGGGTTCGACTCCCGTATCCTGCTCCATCTAGTAGAACCAAAAAAGATATCTACGCGAAAAACCCAGAAGTTTCAACTGTTTCGCCCCATAGGTACACAATGTGTCATGGGGGGTACAGTCGGTACGGGCAAAAGCAAGACGCAAACTCAAATGCATGAGTTTGCGTCTTGCTTTTTACATAAGGATGGAGCTTAGCAGGAGCTCTGTCGATTGTCGGAGTTTCAGGCATTAACTGATAAAGTGCTGTGTTTTCAAGGGTTGTACGGTTTTTAACGAGAACACCCAGCTTCTCTGAATTTTACGAAAACCATTGAAAACACTGGGCAAACCGGCTTTTCCGGGTTTGGAGGAGATAGTAGTCAAACAGTAGTCACACCTCTGCCGTTGACGGCGCGGGCAATTCAGAACAAACGAAAAATCACTTTCTGAAACTCACCGCTCAGGCGGCGTTGAACGGCTCCAGATCTGTGTGATTTTTCCATTCGTCCGTGACACCAGCATCGCGCAGCAGCTTTGTCACGGTTTTATTCAAGCCATCGACTCTGTCGCTGCTGACTTCCTTCAGGTCAAAGCCGGCATCGCCGGCGTCGTCCAGAATCGCGGGATCCTCGCTGCCGTCCAGTAGGGCGTTTGCCTGATGTAAGCTGCCGCCTGCGCTGCCGTGCGCGACAGTATCAATGCTCACGAGCAAATTGGCCACCGTATCCTTGCTCTCGGGTGCATACATCCAGCCGGTCACGTCACCGCCGCAATTGACCTTATCTGGTCTGGGACTCCAGCCGGTAGGTGAAGTCCTCCGCTTTGACGATATCTTTCAGATCATATTCTTTGCCAGTGGCAGTGAGGTCGGCAACCGTGCTGCCGCTCATGTTTTCGTTCAGATCAATGGCAATGAGCACGCCTTTGACGCCGCTGACGGCGTAGGCAAAGCCGTTTCTGGCGTTGAACTGCACAATCTCCAGACTGCCGCCGTCGGCATTCATTGCGCCGGAGTTGTAGCGTCCAGCCAACTCCATCTGCAAAGACGCATTCTCACCGTTATAAACGTTATAAAAACCCTTAACGCGCTCATCACTTGTCACAACCGGCGTGTAGTCCGCCGCCATCGCCGTTGTCGAAAGCAGCATAACCGCCGAAAGCAGACCGCACACGCCCCTTACAATTCGTTTCATGGAAATGCCTCCTGTTTCAGAATCGGAATCTGATATTCCTGAGTCTACATTGTAGCGAAGGCGTGTAAAATCCGAAACCATGTTTGTGTAAAACATTTCAGAAGTCGTGTTTGAGAAAGTGACAGCAAAATTACGCTTTTTACAATCATTTTACAGAAATCCGGTCGATGCTTTTACATGGATATGCTACCTTGAATATTGGGTATCCAGCGGAATAAGAGAATAAAACCGGCCATGATGCAGCTGCGCAGGAAATACCGGTTTCGCCAAGGGGCAGGTAGCGGCTTTTCTGCAAAATCGGATATCCTAAATAATGATTTTTGAAATGAGGTAATAATTATGATGTATAAAACGATCGTGATCGACTACGCACCCAAGGCAAAGAAAATGGCCGCGGCGATTGAACAGACTGCGAACGAAAAGGCGCAGGCCGGCTGGGAACTTGTGACGTTCTCTGTGACGAACTCCGCAAAAGCCATTCTGGTGTTCCGCACGCCTGACGCGGCGCTGCCGGAGCAGACGGTCGAGGCAGCCGGTGACGCAGAATGAAGCAGGCAATCATCGACATCGGCTCCAACTCCATCCGCCTGACACTTTACGAAACAGAGGGGCAGAGCTTCAAAATTCTCTTTCGCGAGAAGATCATGGCGGGGCTTGCTGGCTACGTAGAAGACGGAAAGCTCAGCGCCGAGGGCATCGAGTGCGCATGCGCAGGGCTTCTGACGTTCCGCAAAATTTTGCAGACGCTGCAAATTGGAAATGTCTGCATTTTTGCGACGGCGTCTCTGCGCAATATCTCCAACACTGAACGGGCGCTGTCCGTCATCCGCGCGGCAACCGGTTTTTCGGTCGAGGTCATCTCCGGTGAGGACGAAGCGCTGTTTGGCTACATGGGCGCAATGCAGGAGCTGCACCTGACCGGCGGCGCGTTTCTGGACATCGGCGGGGCAAGCACAGAGATCGTCACGTTTGAGGACGGCACACCCGTTGATTTTGCCAGCTTTCCTATCGGCTCTCTGAGCCTGTACCGCCGCTGTGTCAAGAAGATCCTGCCGGGTGACGGCTCTTTGAAGCGTCTGCGGCAGGAAATTTCTAAAACCATCGACATCAGTGACGGCGCGCTTGCCCCGCGGGCGCTGCTCGTCGGCGTCGGCGGTACGGCACGCGCCGCGCTCAAATTGGCGCGGCATTATTGCGGAATCTCGGACGATTGCCGCAGCATGACCGCCGAGCAGCTCGACAGTCTTTGTGCGTTCCTTTGCAGCGGCAAAAAGGAAGCCAGTGACCTCATTTTGCGGCTGGAAGCCGAACGCATCCATACACTTGTGCCGGGACTGCTCATCTTGCAGCATGTGTTTCATCTATTCCATGCAGAACAATTGGTCATCGGCAAATACGGCGTTCGGGAAGGATATTTATGCCAAAGAATTTTGAAGAACAATACAGATATACCCAGAACCGCGAACTGAGCTGGCTGCGTTTTGACCGGCGTGTGCTGGAAGAAGCGGCAGACCCGGGCGTTCCCGCTTTGGAGCGGCTGAAATTTGTTTCGATTTTCTCGAGCAATCTCGACGAGTTTTTCATGGTGCGCGTTGGTAGTCTCTTCGATCTTGCTCACATGACGCCGGATAACACCGACAACAAAACCGGCTGGACACCGGCGGAGCAGCTGCACCATATTTACCGCGTCATTCCGGGTCTGCTTGCCATGAAGCAGCAGATCTATGCCGCCGTCATAGATGATCTTGCGCGCAGCGGCGTGCAAGATGTTTTATCCGAGGCGCTGGGTACCGACGATTTGAAGCGGGTCAACCGCTTTTTCAAAACAGAGCTGCTGCCGGTCTTGTCTCCTATTGTGATCGCGCCGAACCACCCGGTGCCGCATCTGGTCAACAAGCGGCTGTATGCCGCCGCACTGCTGGAAAGCAAAAAGGGACACAGGGCGGTCGGCATTGTACCGGTACCGGACAGTGCGCCACCGTATCTGCTGCTGACGGATGGAAAGCGCTTTGTACGCACGGAAAACATTCTTCTGCGCTGGCTGCCGACGCTGTTCGACGCCTACACGGTGCGGGAAAGCTGTATTCTGGCTGTGACGCGCAACGCAGACATCAGCTTTGACGATGAAAAATTTGAGGACAACGAGGAAGATTTCCGCCGTCAGATGAAGAAGCTGCTCAAGCAGCGCGATCATCTCGCCGTCGTGCGGCTGGAGCTGGGCAGAACGGTTTCGGAGGAATTTCAGAAAATTCTATTCATGCTCGTTCGTGTGCAGACGCATCAGGTATTTGTGGACGAGTGTCCTCTCAATATGCGCTATGTGTTCCGCCTGATTGGCGAACTGCCGAAGGAAAGATCCTCCCGACTTCTGTATCCTTCCTACCGTCCGCGCTGGGCGGAAGACCTGTGGCAAAATCAGTCCATCCTTGCACAAGTGCAGCAAAAAGATCGCCTGCTGTTTTACCCCTACGATTCCGTTGAGCCGTTTCTGCGCCTTTTAAACGAAGCGGCAGATGATCCGCATGTGCTGTCCATCAAGATTGCCATCTACCGGCTGGCATCCTCGTCCAAAATTGCGCAGACACTCTGCCGTGCGGCGGAAAACGGCAAGGAAGTATTGGTTCTCATGGAGCTTCGCGCCCGCTTCGATGAGGAAAACAACCTTGTGTGGTCAAAGATGCTGGAGGAGTCCGGATGCCAGGTGATCTACGGCGCAGAGGGCTTCAAGTGCCACAGTAAAATTTGCCTGATCACGCTTCGCAGCCGCAATAAGACTAGCTACCTCACGCAGATCGGCACGGGCAACTATAATGAAAAGACCAACGCCATGTACACGGATCTCTGTCTTATGACTGCCAACCCGGCGATTGGCGAGGACGCGGCGGCGTTTTTTCGCAATATGCTCGTCAACAAGCTGGACGGAGAATATCAGCAGCTCTGCGTTTCGCCCTTCGGCATCAAAGATATGCTGCTCCGAAACATCGACAAGCAAATTGCGCTGGGAAAGGACGGCTATATCTGCATCAAGGCCAATTCCGTCACCGAGCGCGAGGTCATCGACAAGCTGGCAGCGGCTTCCCGCGCGGGCGTTGAAATCCAGCTCATCATTCGCGGCATTTGCTGCATCCTGCCAGGTGTGGTCGTTGAGACGGAGAATATTCATGTCACCAGCGTCGTCGGACGCTTTCTGGAGCATGGCCGTATTTATCAGTTCGGACGCGATGAAAATGCGGAGTATTATATTTCTTCCGCCGATCTCATGACGCGCAACCTCAACCGCCGCGTGGAAATCGCCTGCCCGGTTCACGATATGCTTTTGCGCGAACAGCTCAGATGGATTCTGGATTCTCAGCTCCGCGATACGGCGAAGGCCGGTCTCCTGTTGCCGGACGGCAGCTATTGCCGCAAGCACAGCGCCGTGCCGTTCGACTCGCAGGAGTACTTCATGCAGCACTCGCCGCACGAGCCTGCGCAGCCGGTCAAGGAAGCGCCAAGGTTTCTCCAGCGTCTGAAAGAACTGATGAAGGGGGTGTCTCACGCATGAAACAAGTATTCCGCCGCTTAGCATTTTTACTGGTGCTGCTTGCGGTGCTGTTATCGGTCTGCTATATGCTCTGGCCGCACAGCTTTGCCGATCTGCAGCCGGAATGCGATTCCGTTACAATTCTTCGCAGCGATACCGCCGAGGACTACTCGTACACAATCACAAAGGAGATTTATTCGACGGATTCCCCGGAGCTCAAGCAGATCATGGACATTCTCTCCCATTATACTTATCACCGTTCTTTCCGGACGCTGGCAGGCGCAAACAATACGGGTGGCAATCACGCAGGTTTCTGGCTTCACATTTATCTGGATCACGGCGACGACCGTGTGGATTTCACCTGCGGCGGCACGGGCGAGATCCTCATCGACGGCCTTGTCTGGCACGTCGGCTACTGGGGTGACCGCGCAGAGCTTGCCATGATGGCAGAGCTTGCAGCGGTGTTGGAGCAATAGCTTGTCAAAGGGAGAACATTCAAAAGGAGGACCCTATGAAAAAAGGCAAAAACATTCAGAGCAATTCCTCGCAAAAAGAATCGGTGCAGGCCGGCGACAGCGGCAGCGGTCTTGCCATCGGGCTGAGCCTTGGCGTGCTCATTGGAATCATCATAGACGACATCGGTCTTGGCATGATGCTGGGCGTTGCTGTGGGGCTCTGCACCAGCCCGGCAATCAGCGCGCTGAAGAAAAACAAGAAAGCAGATGAGCAAGAGGATGATGAGAAGCAATAACAGCCTTCGCAAATATGTACCGTCCCTGCTGCTGTTTCTGCTGTTTGAAGCGGTAGCGATCACGCTGTGGCTTGTGAAGGACAACCTGTTCTATCTGCTGAATTTCAGCTACATAGGCGGCTGCCTCGCAGCGGGGACGGCGCTCTTTACCGCCGGAAAACGCCATGCCCGTCACTTCGTGCAGCTGGCGGTGGGCAGCTATATGCTGCTGTATCTCGGCGTGATCTCCCGCGAGAATATGCAGCTTGAAGGGTTCTGGTACTATCTGTTTCTCGGCGTTTTTGAAGCGGCGACCATCCACTATGCCGTAGCAAAGATATTCGGCCCGCTGCTGTTCGGGCGCGGCTGGTGCGGCTACGCCTGCTGGACCGCCATGGTCCTGGACTTCCTGCCCTACCCCGTCCCCAAGGGGGAGCGCAGGCCCTGGGGCTGGCTCCGGTACGTCACCTTCGCCGCCTCCCTCGCCTTCGTCACGGCCCTCTTCCTCCTGCCGGTCCATGATCGGGAGGACATCATGTTCTGGGCCTTTCTCCTGGGGAACCTGGCCTACTACGCCGCCGGCATCGCCCTGGCCCTGAAGCTCCGGGACAACCGGGCCTTCTGCAAGTACCTCTGCCCCGTCACCGTCTTCCTGAAGCCCATGAGCTACTTCTCCCTGATCCGGGTGAAGTGCGACGAGACGAAGTGCGTCCACTGCGGCCGCTGCCGGGCCGTCTGCCCCATGGGCGTGGACATGACCGACCCCTCCCGCCGCCGGAAAAACGCCACCGAGTGCATCCTCTGCCTGGAATGCACCCGCGTTTGCCCCAAGAAGGCCCTGTAACGGCCCATTTGCCGGGTACCACCTGCATTGCTTCCGTAGGGGCCGGCGACCTGACCGACGCCCCAAATTTCGGAACGAAATTTGGTCGGCGGAGGCCATGCCCTAGGTACGGCGGCCCGAACCCCCGTCCATCGTAAAAAGGACGGATTCCCACGTCGCTCCGCTCCTCGGAATGACAGGAAACCATTGTCATTGCGAGGAGGCCCAACGGGCCGACGCGGCAATCCGCATCCCCCGTCCCCAAAGGCTCCCTTGTGTAAAGGGAGCTGTCAGCCGCAGGCTGACTGAGGGATTGTCCGGCGTTGATGGCCCCTTCAGGGGTGATCTCTGCTCCGACTTCCACCCATCCCTCGCGACCGCGGCGCAAACGCTCCGCTGTGCGCCGCTACCCAGGGCAATCGCGGCGGCTCTCCGCAACCACCCGTAGGGCACGACGACCCGGCGTGCCGTCCCTCGTCCCCCCGCGGGGCGTAGGGGCCGATGCCTATGACTGACGCCCCAAATTTCGGCACGAAATTTGGCTGGCGGAAGCCATGCCTTAGGTACATCGGCCCGCTGCTGCGCACCACCAGCGTTGCACCCGTAGGGCAGGGTGACCTCCCCCCGCCGCTGGTCTGCTTCCAC
>OIWQ01003233.1_pt1 | contig 15050 bp, 11 predicted proteins | sample 1587571 | NCBI WGS metagenome assembly OIWQ01 (sample SAMEA3888910, study PRJEB22519) | human gut metagenome | biome: human gut; feature: human-associated habitat; material: faeces | place: Denmark | collected 2010 | reverse complement strand
ACGAATCCTAATCCGAAAGCCGCCACCGTAGCATAAAAAAGATCTGCACAGGCCGCTCCCATTCCGGCGACAAAACCGGCTAAAGCTCCTTTCTGTAATGTCTTTTGTATAATCAGTACACCCATCGGACCGAGTGGCACCGACACCATCAGTCCGATCAGTATTCCTCTGAAAATATAAACAACATCATACATGCTCTTCAAAGTTAAAATACACCTTATAAACGCTATAATCCGGACTTATACTTCCAGATTATCCGAAGAGAAACGATTCAAAATCGTATCATCATTGATCTCTTTCGACAAAGATTCAATGGTACTCATAGGTACATCGAACAAATCCAGAATCAACAAACCATCCAGGCACATATTAAATTTAGGGTCTATATTGAAACCGACAATACGCCCGTTCAATAAAATATATTTCTTCAATAAAATAGGAAGTTTATCGCTCGAAGGCTCTATATCACCGATCAACTTATCCAGCGTAGCGATATTATCCCCCGAAGCTTCCACCATTACATCCACATCGGGATCATGAGTCTCTACCCGATATTTACAGCGGGGAGAGATACACCGGGCCAACTCGGCATCCCAATGATTTCTGATGATAAACTTCATAATCAGTTCTTTCGAAACCTCCGAATATTTCCCGCTTATCGTCACCGGCCCGATCAGATAGCGGTATTCCGGATTCTTGATCAGGAAGTAAAGAATTCCTTTCCACAGCATAAATAAGGGCAACGGTTTACGCTGATAGTCTTCGATAATAAAAGAACGTCCTAATTCGATCGACTCATACAATACAGGCATGATCTGCTTGCGGATTTTGAACAGAGTATTGATATAAAATCCTTTTATCCCATAACGGTCGATGATATCCTTCCCTTTTCCCACCCGATAGGCCCCGACAATCCGGTCGGTATCGTTGTCCCAAATAAACAGATGATAATAGTATAAATCGAATTCATCCAGATCGATACTCCGGTTGGTGCCCTCGCCGACAGCCCGGAACGTCAGTTCACGCAAACGCCCGATCTCGTTCAGGATGTTCGGAATTTTCATGGTGGGAGCACAATAAACCGTATAATTTTTCATGGAAAACAACAGATAGTCTTCCATGATATCTTTAATTTCCTTTTGTAAAATTTCCACGGGAGTCTCCTTTGCTACCGGTTCGACCTGTTTTTCCGCCTTCTGGGATTTCAGGAAAAATTTTTTCACTTCGAGCGAAGATCCCAATAGATAAGTCTTTGCCCTCAAAAATTTACCGTATTGTATCAGATCGGCGAAAGAATTTTGAGTTTCTACAGAAATCGGATTTCCTACCCGTAATTTAATTACCCGGTTTTTCTTATTCAAGAGTTCCGAAGGTAATTTCACCGTTCGCAGCATCGGATGAATCATACCGAGTATCTGAAACAACATACTATTGGAACCTTTAAAATAAATCGGGATCACCGGCACATCGGCTTTCCGGATCAACTTCAACACAGAACGGCTCCACGCTTTATCTTCAATCGAATTCGAGTCGGCCTGGTAAGCAGATACCTCTCCTGCAGGAAACAGCCCCAACGCCCCTCCTTCCGATAAGTGCCTTAAAGCTTCTTTCAATCCCCCGGCACTCGAAATATCTTTCAGTCCCTCGAAAGGATTCACGCCTAAAAAATAATCTTTGATGGGTACGATCTTCTTCAGCAGAAAGTTAGCCATCACCTTATAATCGGGACGGATTTTACTCAACAACTTGATCAGGATAATCCCGTCAAGCCCACCGAAAGGATGATTGGAAATGGTGATAAAAGCTCCCTCTTTCGGTATTTTCTGAAGATCTTCTTCATTCACTTCGATCGTCACTCCCAGGGCTTCGATCAATCGGTCCAGAAAAGCTTCGGGATTATCGCTATATACATCGGAATACAGCTTGTTGATTTTATTCAGCCGCATGATATACATCACCAGCTTCGCCACCAGGCTTCCGCCCAGATTCCCCCCAAACCGATCCAACTTTGAGGCTTTCAATATATCGTTCGAGTCTATCAGATTCATATTATTTCCTACGTAAATCCATTAGTTTATGATCATTTCTTTGACCACTTCTTTTCCGACTTTTTCGTTCAGAGCTCTGATCAGTCCTTCTTTGACCATCATAATTTCATTTCTCACGACGGCAGAAGTGAAAGAGACGAAGAGCTTGCCATCCATCACCCGGACACTTTTCGTCCGGGAGGCAATCATTTGCCCCACAACTTCCGGCCAGATCATACAAACCTCATGCTCCTTAAATTTCTGTTCAAGGCCCATATTACGAAGCACCTGGTCGACCAGCTCATCGATTTGTTTTGTTTTCCCCTCTTTCATAAACAAGGCACCGAATTCCCTTTTTCAAATTACTTGCAAATATAATATTAAATCTCAAATGCGACCGGAAAATCAGGAAATCTCCCCTCCGGTAACTGTAAACAACTTATAATCCACCGCCTGGGCTCTCAGTATATCATCGATATGCCCGCGATTGGTGTCTGTGATAAAGACCTGTCCGAACATCTCTCCTCCTACGATTTTCACGATTTGTTCTACCCGGTCGGCATCCAGTTTATCGAAAATATCATCGAGGAGCAAGAGCGGTTTCACCTCACTCATCTGGTGTAACCAATGGTATTGTGCTAATTTCAAGGCAATCAGGAAAGTCTTTTTCTGTCCCTGCGAACCGATTTTACGAACCGCATAGTCACCGATATTCAGAACCAGATCATCCCGGTGAATACCGACAGTCGTGTAAGTCAACAATCGGTCGCGGTCGGCAGCCTGTTTCAAAGCCGTCAGGAAATTACCCTCTTTTACCGAAGGTTTGTATTCCAGACATACTTCTTCCCGCCCCAGAGACAACCGTTCGTAATAAGTCTGAAATACCGACCGGAATTCCTTCAGAAATGCGATCCTTTTTTGGCGGATCGCTTCTCCATGTTCGGCCAATTTCTCGTTCCATACTTCCAGCATTTCAGGATCGAGAAATTTACCGGCAGCCGATTTCAACAGCATATTCCGCTGAGTAAGTGCTTTATTATAACGAATCAGCCGATGCAGGTAAACCCGGTCGCACTGGCTGATAATACCGTCCACCAACTTGCGTCTCTCCTCACTTCCTCCGTCGATCAGGATAAAATCTTCGGGTGAGATCATTACTAAAGGGATCAGTCCGATATGTTCGGACAACTTATCATAAGCTTTCTGATTTTTCTTAAACACTTTTTTTTGCCCCCGTTTCACTCCACAATAAACCGTCAGTTCTTCTCCCCCGCGTTCGTATTTTCCCTGCACAACGAAAAAAGGTTCTTCGTGCCGGATATTCTGCAGATCAGGCAGGTTAAAATAACTTTTACACATGGAAAGGTGATAAATAGCATCCAGGACATTGGTCTTTCCAACCCCATTATTTCCGACGAAACAATTGAAACCGGAAGTAAAAGTCAGGGTCGCCTCTGCGATATTTTTAAAGTTGATGATATTTAACTCCTTCAGTGTCATTTAACAAGCTATTCCTTATCCGGCATTCATAATTCAGGACAAAATTAGTCTTTTTCACCTAAAACACGCCCAAATCAATGGCTTATTTAAAGTCGATCGAAAAAAAACTGCCGGATATTTCGATTTTCAATTAAAAAAGCTAATTTTGCAGGCTATTAAGAATAATGTAAAACCGGGCATAGCCGGTAGGTGTTAACACGGTAACCTTTATAACATTACAGATATGTCAAAAGAACAGAAAAAACGCGAGGATGGTTTCGAGCACTTGGAAGAGGCCCTGACCAGTGGTGAACAATTTATTGAAAAAAATCAAAAAATGATTGTGAATGTCGTCCTTGTTCTGGTAGTGATTATTGCCGGATATTTCGGATACAACAGATTCATTGCTGAACCACATGCCCAAGAAGCTGCCAACCAGATTTTCGGAGCGCAAAACTATTTCGAAAAAGATTCTTTCAATCTGGCCCTGAACGGAGACGGTAATGTGCTGGGGTTTATCGAAATAGTAGACAAATACAGCTCGACTCCCAGCGGTAATCTGGCAAAATATTATGCCGGATTGTCTTATTTATATATGGGCGAATATCAGAATGCCATCCAATATCTGGAAAAATTCTCTTCGGACGATTTATTATTGTCCAACTTAGCTAAAGCCAATATCGGAGATGCTTATATGCAATTAGGAGAATACCGGAAAGCTGCTGAAAATTACAAAAAGGCTGCAGCTTCTAAAACGAACGATTTTTCAACTCCTACTTTCCTGATGAAAAACGGCTTAGCCTTAGAGAAATCCAACGACTACAGCGGAGCTTTAAAAGTCTACGAGCAAATCGAACAGGAATATCCGGCATCGCCTGAAGGCCGGGATATTGAAAAATATATCGAAAGAGCTCAGTTGAAACTGAAAAAATAACAGAAAGCCCCGGTAACGGGGCTTTTTTCTTTCTTTTTTATTATTTTTGCAGGAGTATGTGTAGCATTCCTCACTGTGGAATAATTCGATCCCGACATGAAAAACTTGCTTATACTCCTTGGCATTCTATTGTCTTCTCCGTTTGTCGTAGCCCAGCATTTAGCTATCAACGGCAACGTCGCTATTGCAAATAACAGCCCGGAAGGAACGCGGGTTGTCGTAATCAAAAACGGGAATAAGCTCGACGAACAGGTGCTGAATAAAAAAGGACATTTCGATTTGAAACTCGCCTTCGATGCCGACTACAAAATTTCTTTCGAAAAAACAGGTTATATCACCAAAATTATCAGCATCAACACCGAAGTACCGGAAGAAAGCATTGAAAACAACCCCGATTTTCCTCCCGTCAAGTTGATCATCAATCTGTTGCCAAGTGTCGAAAAAATCGATCTATCCATATTCGATCAGCCTATTGCCATACTGACCTATCAGGCCGAACTGGACGATTTTACGTTCGACAAATCGTATTCAGATAAAATCAAAGACCGGATCGCCCAAACCGAACAAGCTGTAAAAAAACAATTAGCTGCCCGGGATGCCGCCGCCATCGAACAGGAACGGAAATTTGCCGAACTATTCAATAAAGGACTGGAATCGTTCGGCCGGAAAGCCTGGCAGGCAGCCATCGACAGCTGGACCCTGGCTCAAAATATGAAGCCCGGCAACAAAGAGGTGAAACAAAAAATTGCGGAAGCTCAGGAACAAGCAAAACTGGAAGAAGCCCGAAAGAGTGTCGAACCTCAAAACGAACAAACCTACCGGCTACTGCTCGCTGCGGCCGACAGCTTATTCAGCCGGGAAGAGTACCCGGCGGCTAAAGAAAAGTATGCCTCAGCCAAACAAATCAAGACAAAAGAGCCTTATCCCCAGGAACAAATCCGTAATATCGACCGGTTATTGGCAGAGATCGCCCAAAAGGAAGCTATAACACAACAGCAATTAGCCGAAGCCGAAGCTACCTATCAAAAAACAATCGCCCAAGCCGACCGTTCCTATCAAGCCCAGGAATACCGCCAGGCCATTACTACTTATCGGCAGGCACTGGCCTTAAAATCGGAAGAAGCCTATCCCCGGAATATGATCGGCAAAGCCGAGCAAGCACTGGCAGCCCTGGAAAAGCAACAGGCTGACGAAGCTGAGAAACAACGCCAGGAAGAAGAAAGAATCAACGCTTTAAAACTCAAATACACCGGGATCATAGCCGAAGCCGACCAGGCATTCAAAAACGAAAACTACAGTGCGGCCAAACTACGCTATACCGAAGCCGATCAACTTAACCTGGGCGAAGATTATCCCCGTAAACGCCTCGGAGAGATCGAGCAAATCATCCATTCTTCGAAGTACAAAGCCCGACTGGCCGAATACAATAAAAACAAAACACTGGCCGAAAAGAACCTGGAACAGAAAAACTATGCTTCTGCCAAGGTATATTTCCAAAAAGCGTTGACCTTATCACCGGCCGACAAAGAGAGCATCAGGGAACGGATCGCCGAAACAGACCGATTGATTGAAGCCGAACAACTGGCTGCCTTAGACAAAGCCTATCAGGCCAACACAGATAAAGCCGACAAAGCTTATGCTGAAAAAGCCTACGCCATTGCCAAATTCTATTATCAAAAAGCGTTGGAAATAAAAATCGGCGACAAACATGCTACCGAACGGCTGCAGGAAATAGAAAAATACATCGGAGAACGACAGACTAAAGAAGCCGAATTATGAAAAAAATCATCTATCTGTTTTGTCTGATCTGCACAATCACACTGGCCAAAGGCCAATACTACCGTCCCGACCGCGGATTTTTACCGGGCATCAATGCCGGATATTTTTACCCGACAGGCGATATGGGGAAAATCCTGAAAAACGGTATCGGGGGAAACGTATCGGCCAAATACCTAATTAACAAGATGATCGGTATAGGTTTCGAGGCAGGATATTACGGTTTCAAAACCAAAGTCAATCTAAACAAAGACGATGTCTCCCAAAAATATAAATACCACCTGATCCCGGTCCTGCTCGAAGCGACCTTTTATGTCCCGACATGGAACAGAACCACTTTGCCTTATCTGGGCATTCAGTTCGGGGGGTATTTCTCCCAGCTCGATGTAGGACGCCAATATACCGGTTATTCTGCCTCCCTTTCTTTTTCAAAACACCTGTTTCTGTTTTCACCGGGAGTGGGGCTTCATGGCGGTCTCTTGTTTCAACTCTCGGACAAGGTATGGATGGACCTGAAAGTGAGGGCCGATTATGTTCCCCGAATCGACGATGCATATGAGTACAACGAATATACCCAAGGTAACATCGGTTTCAACAAAATGCTGAATATCGGAGGAAATATCGGCCTGCTTTATCGGTTTTAAGGGTATATCCCTTGCAGTAATCTGTATTCCTTTCAGGCACCGGCCGGCTAAAAAACGATTCTTTATCCAAACCGTAATTCCGCCCATCGATATGCTGAAAGAAATCACCGATCAAGGTTTGTAAAGCAGTCTCAAATTCCTTTGAGCCTGCTTAAAGTTTCCACCGTTATTTCCTGTGAAGGGCGGCTCATATTCGGATTTACGACTTTCCCTTCAGGATCGAGCAAAATAAAATGGGGGATTCCCTGAATACCGAAAAATTTCATAAATGCAGGATCGCCTCCACAATTCAATTGAATCCCTCCCATCCGGTCGGTTCTGAGTTTCTTCTTCCAGGCCTGTAAATCCTTATCACAGGAAAGACTGACAAAACAGATTTTCTTACCGTGAAATTTCTTTTCCAATTCGCCCATATAAGGAATCTCCTCACAACAAGGCCGGCACCAGGTGGCCCACATATCCACGTACACATAATTTCCCCGGAAAGAAGAAAACTTCACTTCTTTGCCAGTTGAATCGCGATAACAAAAATCAGGTATTTCGCGTCCGATCAAAGCGATTTGCTGCTGAGCCTGCGAATTGACCGGATAAACGGTTTTCGAAGCCAATGCATCAGCACCTACCTGCAACAATTCCGCTTCCTTTTTGCTGCCTACAATCCGGTAAACTTCACCACCTTCGCCATTGACAAACAAAAGGGTCGGGAAGGCATTGATTTTATAAGTATTCAAAATCACCGGTCCCTCTCCTTTTTCCATATCCATCTTCACATTTATAAAATGCTCATTGTAAAACTTCCCCACTTTTTTCGACGGAAAAACCTGCTGTTCCATTTGCTTACAAGGCTGGCACCATTCCGTATAACAATCCACAAAGATCAATTTTCCTTCCTTTTTCGCTGTTTCCAACAGTTCTTTCCAACTTCCTTCTGCAAAGCGTATTCCCTGTGCCTGCCCACCCAAGGCCAATCCACACAGCATTGCTATGATAAAATAAACTTGCTTCATTTCTTAAAATTTTACCGTTTTTTCATTTTTTACCTCCTACCCCTCACTCCTCGACATCATATTCGACAGATTTCTTTTCGACCATATCCACCGGTGTCCCGCCGAAACGCTGATAATGTTCGAGAATTGTCCCGTCTTTTGCATTTATCTTATACACATCTCCTTTGTATTTCTCCGGTCTGTCTGTCTCCACTCCGACAAACAAGGCCAAATTATCGACAGATACTTTCAGCATCGTTATCCGGCAATTATCCGGTAAAGCACATTCGAAAGGGATAGAAGGAAACTTAAAATCAGGATCCGATAAATTCAACACATAAAGCTGACGGCCTCCATCCGAATAATACAACCAATTGATACCGGAATTAACGGCCATAACCGAACCTTCGGCTAAATGATGACCGGACAGAAAAACCAGCGAATCCTGTCCTTTCAATTTTCCTGTAGCGGTATGGGCCCGGGCCAGTGCAGCCCGATCAGTAACCGGATCATAAAATAAAGAACTGAACTGATATGTTCCGCCAGACATATTTTTTCCCCATCCCAGCCAGGGAAGTCCGATATAAGTCTCCGATATCCGAACTTCATCATACTGATTTTCATCATAAGAAGGGATATCGTAACTATTCATAAAATACATAAACCGCCCCGACAGATTATCATACCCCAAAGTAGAATTCCGGGTATTCAAAAGCATCGGAGACAACCGATAGTCCACCGATCTTTCTGCATCTCCTTCGACGTGGATCGGTTTTAGAGAAGAAGCCATATAACGGTTTTGACGGGCCTGTTTAGGATAAATAATCCCATCTTTGCCGATAGCCCCTCCGAATTCGGTAATCGCATCTTCAAACCGGCAATACACCATATCATATTCCTGGGCAGGCCCGGTAAATGAATTTTCGTCGAACAAGGCAATCTCTTTAAATAGTACAGGATCCAACTCATGAGAGGAAGCTGAAGTATGTACAAAAACAGTTCCACCATAAGAGTATTCATCGGACTGCTCTATTGCTAAGGCCTTCCCCTTCAACTCTCTCTTATTCTCCAAACTATACACATCCCGCATGATTTTATTAGTCGGATTATTCAATGTGCTCATAAAAGAAACTTCCGGATAATCCTCATAATCACTCAATAACAATAGTCCTTTTGAATAGGGTGAGAAAACCTGAACCTCAAAATCAGCAAAAAAACGGACACTATCATCTTCCGGCAAAGTAACTTCCATACGAGCCTGATATTTTTTAGCCTTATCCGACACAACATAACAAAGGTCCTCGGTTTCCGCAATCTTTTTCTGATCCAGATACCAGGCATAAATCAATTTAGCTTTCTCATTCAGACTATTTTCTAAAGTAACCGGAATTTTCAAGGTATCCCAGCGCAATATTTCGTAAGGGTCTTCTTTAATCCCCGATATTTTTACTTCATTGATCGGATGATAGTCATAATTTCCTTTATCCTCATAACAGGAAACTGTAAGAAGCACAATCATCCAGAAAAAGGCATATATTCTTATATTATTCATAAGTTCATCATTTTTTTAATTAGCATACTATATTTCCAGGCGTTTACCGGTAAAAGGATCGATCACGATATTATTTTCAAAATATTCGCGGACAACATTAGCTACATAAGCACAATAAGGATTATTCCCATAAGGGTCGATTTCCTCACTTCCATACACTTCGACCACTTTCTCATATTTCAACGGATGGTATTCCCCCAGGATAAATTCAAAAGCCCACCACCAATCGGGTTCCAGCACATAAGCACTGAAATTCACTTTCAGAGTTGAAAATTCAACATAAGCAATCCCTAAATCTTCTGTCGGTTCGAGTTTTAACAAAACATTCCGGTTAAAAACTTTCTCAAAGGCCTGTTTATTCAGCACCAAAGGGAACGAATCCACGCCGACATTACGGTGAAAGATATATTCATCCGCTAACTTATCGAAATCCACACCTTCCTTACCGGTACTGCTATCGGCAACAACGACCACTTTATAATTTCTGTCGAAATCTTTACGGGCTCCCATAATCTGTAATTGAATCCACAAAGTATCTTTCCCATCCGGAAGGTCTTTCCCATATACAGTATGAACAATACTATCCACCAACAGATCTGTTTCTATTCCTAAATCGTTTATTTTTTTCGGATATTTGAAATATATCTTACCGTCATCTTTAAAATCGAAAGCAGGATCTGTTTCGCACGACTGTCCTAACCAAGCAATGACAGCCACCAAAGCGATGATTATTTTATTTTTCATAATTATTTATTTTTCAGTTTTCCAAATTCCGGATTCCCGGTCCCCATATTTAATTTCATCCTGTGGTAAAGGCCATACCAGAACTTTATTTTCATTCGGAATATTTATACCTAAAGGAAGGATAGCCGCTTCCTCTTCAATCGGGCGTTTATAAGCATAAAAGAACTGTCCATCTCCGATATATTCCTTGCGGTATTCTTTCAACACTTCGGTCAATACTTCCGTCCGGCCGGCATTCACCGGCAAAGAACTATGAATTTCACGGGAAGGCAAAATCTCCTCCAACAAATCGTATGCTTCGGCGGGATGAGCTTCGGCAGCGATGTAATACATTTCAGCCAATGTTATCATCCTCACCTTTTCTTTGGCATACTCCAAATCCGCATTATGTTTCAATAAATAAGAAGTGCCCCAGGATGTTTTAAACCAATGTGTCTGACGCAGATCACGCGTTCCCTGCCCATAAATATCACTCAATTTATTGATTAAAATCTTTTTAACTCCATAAGATTCATCGAAATTCGACTTATAAAAAGCATCTACCTGTGCTGAATATAATCCGAAAATAAATTCGTCGGTAAACAGAATATCCCTGTATTTCGCCTGTTCGCCACTCACCAGAATATGTTCTTCCTGAATGGGCCGGAATTTACCGCTTTCGATGACTTCCATCGCATAATCATAGGCTTTCTCCATATCGTCGGTTGTCCCTAAAGTCAGGTGTACCCGTGCCAGTGTCCCTAATACGGCATAATAATTCATCCGGTATTTCCTTGTTTTCAGAAAATCGGATGTATAATAACCCTCATTTTTATCAGTTACATCGTCCGATTCTTCTTTCTTTTCACTTTCTCCCAACCAGTCGGGACCATTTGTCCGGATCACATCGTTGGATAAAAGTTGTTTTGCTTCAGTCAGGTCAGCCAGAATCTCCTGATACACCTCTTTAACTTTTAACTGAGGTTCGATATCCGGTGAAAAAGTTTTCCGATAGGGGATCGACTTATATTCAGGATTTTTCTTTACATCCGGTGCAAAAATCCGGATTAATTCAAAATGCAGATAGGCCCGCAGAGCCAACGCTTCTCCTCTCAAATAATCATAATTGCTACAAATCTGTACCGCTTCAGGTTTATCCAGGTATTTCAGTAAATTATTCGTCAGACCGATACAATAATAAATACGCATCCATAAAGCATCGGATATAGCTGTACAAGAGGGATGCTCATATTCGAAGGTTTGATAGTGCCCGTAAGGACATTCAGAAATATCATAATAACTATAGTACTGAGCCGTCATGTCCAGGGCAGTCTGTAACGTACCTCCATATAAATCGCTTTTTCCCATGTTTACATATATTCCGTACAACGCATCCATAAACCCTTGCTCGGTATTGAACATATCATCCTCATTCACTTCAGTTTCAGGTTTCACGTCCAGCCAGTTTTCACATCCGCTTAATGTAACCGCAGCCAGCAGAAAACTTATTATCTGTATATATTTCCTCATAATTCTCATTTTTAGTATTTATACCCTATTACAAACTAGCAGACAAAGAAAAAGTAAATTGCCGGGCAAACGGATAAGACAATCCCCGTTCTTCTTTTACCGAAGAGAAACGGGCAATATCTCCCATATTGAAATTAAAACGCAAGCCGGTAAGACCGATTTTCCGGCATAATTCCCGTCGCATTTCATAACCGAGCGATATACTACCGATCTGAAAATAATTGTAATCCTGTACAAAGCGGGTCGTCAGATTCGACACATTTTCTTCCAAAGCGATATTTTTAAAAAAGGTCCGGTCGCCCGGTTTTTTCCAACGGTCATACAATACCCGCCGGTCACAATTACTATTGGGATTCACCCCTTCCACCCGGGAAGCCAACGTCTGATTATAAGTTTGTCCACCCCATTGGAAATTGAAAGACATATTCAGGCTAATTCCCTTAAAGGTCAAAAAAGAATTCAAAGTGCCTCTGAATTTGGGATCTGTCGTTCCACAAACCACTTTATCATTGTAATCCCAAATGGTAGTCAGGCTGCCGTCTTTTTTCACAAACACTTCTTTACCGGTTTCCGGATCGATTCCCAAAGAAGGCACAGCCTTCAAGGCATCGAGTGATTCTCCTTCTTCGTATAAAGGTACCGGTTTCTTGGTTTCATTTTTATTGTTCTCATCATTCATCGCTCCCAGCTTATCCGTGATCTTTTTGATCTTATTCTTACTGTCACTGGTACCGAAAGCCAAAGACCAATACAGTTCCCGTTCAGTATCCCTCAGCATCTGAGTACGTAAATTCAGAGACCACCCCTTATTTTCCATCTCTCCGAAATTTTCTTTATAATCGATAAACCCAAGAGAGGGTGGCAGACTGATATCCATCAATACATCCTTGGTATATTCACGGAAATACTCTCCGGTCAGAGAAAAACGTCCCTCCCAGAAATCCAGATCACATCCCAGATTCACCGTAAATTTGCGTTGCCATTTCAGATCCTCATTTCCCAATGCAATGATATCGGCTCCGACTCCGTTCAGGTAAATATTATCCGATGAATATTGATAAGTAGTCTGGGCCTGATAAGGGGAAAAGGTCACATTACCGGTATATCCTACAGAACTCCTTATTTTTGCCTGAGTTAACCACTCCGGATTTCCCCAGAATTTCTCGTTATGAATATTCCATCCGATACCTGCCGACCAGAAAGGAGCAAACCGGTTTTTCTTACCGAATTTGGAAGAACCGTCTGTCCGATAAGAAAAATCGAACAAATAACGGTTGTCGTATGCATAACTGGCATTAGCAAAGAAACCGATCAACCGGTCCTGGGATACCGATCCTCTGGGTTTCGCACCCTCCCGGTATTGCATGGCAAAATCCAGATTAGTCAGCTTATCACTCAAGAAACCGGTAGCTGAAAAACTTTTATTATCTTCTTTATTATCCTGCATATTGGCCCCTAACACCAAGGTAAACATATGCTTATCGATAGATTTCCAGGCATTCACCACAATATTTCCATCCATAGAATGGGTCGAACTGCTACTATAATCGTAGGATCCTTTATCTTTATCATCCTGCTGATCTTCAAACTGACTCGATTTTGGCGATACAAAGACATCACTATGGGTCGTCCCGTAGGTATAGGCAAAACGCCCGGTCAGCCGTATTCCTTCGACAATATACCATTCAAAATCAAAATTGTCATTGAAGGAAGTGCTCTTACTTTTATTGACATTATTCAGTGTAGCATCAAATACCGGGTTAGCCTCTCCGTTAGACAAGCGTTTAATACAGCGTCCCATCTCATCATAGGCTCTTTCGTAGGGATTAACTTCCGTATATTTACTGAAATTTCCATAAGGAGATTCCTCTGTATTATTCTGATCAACAGACAACATATTCCCGATACGTAATTTTTGACTGATCGTATAATTCCAGGTAAAACTCAAACCCAACCGATCCCGCTTGGATCCTTTCATAACCCCCGGATTATTGCCGTAATTGATGTTGATTCCATACCGGGAATTTTCATTTCCTCCTCCCAGATATAAAGAATGCGTATGCTTGAAAGCCGTGCGGAGCGGTTTGGAAAGCCAATAGGTATTTACCCCTTCTACAATATTTTTATAGCGGTTGTAATAGGCTTTGTCCAATTCTACCTGTTCACGGCGATCGTTGTCTTCATAACCCGGTGTGATCTCTTGAGTATATAATCCGGCTTCCTTTTCATATTGCAATTTTTCCCGGGCATTCATCAGATCGTAGTCAGTCAGATCCACGATGGCAATCGTAGGTTTAAAATCATAAGTCACCCTCAATTTTCCGGCTTTCGGTGCTGTCGTTTCGATCACAATGACACCATTCGAAGCCCGCGAACCGTACAAAATAGTGGCGGAAGCATCTTTCAGCAAGGTAATGCTCTCGATCCGGTTGATATCCATATCGAAAACTTTCTGTGACGTTACCTCAAAACCATCCAAAATAAAGATCGGAGCGGTAGAGCCGTTTTGAAAAGATCCTTTACCCCGAATCGTAAAGTCGGGCAATTTATTAGGATTGGATCCGTCCAGATTGTTTTCTTCGATTTTAAAACCGGCATCCAGTGTAGAGATCGTGGTAAAAATATTTCCGGTAGATACCTTTGCCAATTCTTGTTTAGAAATCACGGTCGTTGTACCTGCAAAACCACTTTTCCTACGGTTTAGCAAACCGGTGACAACCACTTCGTCCATTTCCTGGCTATCGCTTTCCAAAGTAACATCGACTACTGTCTTATTGCCCACCACAACCGACTTCGGTTTCATACCGATATAGGAAAATTTCAATACGATATCTTTCATTTCAGGACAAGTCAAATCGTATTTTCCATCCATATCGGTAGCCACCCCGATAGTCGTACCTTCGATCAATACAGCAACCCCGGGTAACGGATTGCCATCTTCATCGATGACCTTTCCCGTAATTTTACGGCTTTGTACCTGAGGAACAGCTGTCTTGCCATTTGCCTGCCGGATGATAATAGCATTGTTTTCTTTCACAAACTGCAAATCGGTACCTTCAAGACATTTTTTCAGGATAGCATCGATCTGGCTATTCTGCATATCGATATCGATTCCTTTTACAGTAGCTATATCCGCACTACTATACAGAAATACAAATTTTGTTTGTTCTTTCAATTCCCAGATAATCTCTTCCAAAGAGGCATTTTGCTTTTTCAAGGTGACTGTCTGGGCATTTACTGCAGCAAACGTTTGTACCAACATACAGAAAACTAAAACGAACGTCAGTTTCATACGTAACAGAATTTGCGACCATCTTCCCCGATGAGGAAAATCATCTAACCGTTTTTTCTTCATACTTTTGTAATAGGTTAAGTTTAACTTATGTTATTATAGAGGAC
>OIWQ01003208.1_pt1 | contig 15153 bp, 14 predicted proteins | sample 1587571 | NCBI WGS metagenome assembly OIWQ01 (sample SAMEA3888910, study PRJEB22519) | human gut metagenome | biome: human gut; feature: human-associated habitat; material: faeces | place: Denmark | collected 2010 | reverse complement strand
CAAGCCGGTGTAGCTGTCCATAATCTCTAAATCCAGACCGGAGGAGGTGTTGCCGCGGGAACGTTCCTTTTTGCGCAGCAGCTGGTATCTGCCCATGCTCATCTGCCACAGGTGCAGGTTGGCAGCGGCGACAATCTGCTCGAAGTAGCTGGTCAGCACAAAGCTTTCGAAGGAAAGCCGCTGTGGATTTTTTCCGCTGCACAGCCGGTGCAGCCCGCCTACCAGTTCATACTCTTTGCCAAGCTGCTCCAACTGCTCAGACAGCTGCTGGATGCCTTGCATCAGTCGGTTGTTGAGCGCTTGCCGCTGGCTCAGCTGACGAAGCTGTGTGCGGGTCTGCTCCAGTTGGCTGCTGACGGCGCTGTGCTGCTCGCGCAGGGCATCCAAATCAGGCGGTGTGCGGTTGCCAATCTGTTCGTTGAGCTGGCTGAGCTTGACCGAGCAGGAAAGCAGCTGGGCGCTGTGCTGTTCGATCTGCTGTTTGAGCAGGGGAATCTGTTCGAGCTGACTGCGCAATGCAAGAAAGTCCGCTTCTGTGTCCAGCTGCTGGGCGTGCAGCTGTTGGGAAAAGTCCGTTTCCAAAGCAGCCAGTTGGCATTGCAGGACTTGGGTATCCTCGGTCAACTGGGCGTGCTGTTGCTCCAGTTGTGCGCCGCGGGTGGACGCCTGTTGGTAGCGTTCGGTGTACTGGCGAATCTGCTGGGACAGCTGGGATTGCTGCCGATTCATCTGCATTAGCTGCTCTTCCAGCTGCTCTGCTCCGTTAAACGGCTGGAGATTGGCAATGCCCAGCTGTTCGGCAAGGGCAGCCTGCTCCTGATGCAGCAATTCCAGTGCGCGTTGGTGGGAAGCTTCCTGCTGCTGCATCGGCAAAATCTGATTGCTTAGATATTCTCGGTCGAAATAGCGCGGCTGAGAAACCTTTGCCGCTGGAATCAGTTGCTCGATCTGCTGCTGCAAGCGGGAGAGGGAATCCTCCAGCTGTGCTTTTAAGGCGGACAGCTCATCGGGATTGGCAGCAGCGGGCAGGGCTTCCATCAGCTGGGCAAGCAGTGCCTTTTGGGAGGAAAGCTGACCAAACAGCTCCAATCGCTGTGCCTCCAGTGCCTCCAGCTGTTGCGGTTCGACCGGACGGTCCTCGAGCCATTTGGCAGGCTGCGGATGATGTACCGCTCCGCAGACCGGGCAAGGACTGCCTTCCTGTAAATCTTGAGCAAGCTGCGCTGCCATCTGTGCCTGTTCCAGCTGCCGGCGGCAGGTTTCCAGCTGTTTTTTCTTCATCTCCACCTGCTCTAGCTGCTGATACAGCAAAGCTACCTGCCGGTGCAGCTGCTGGGCTTTTTGCAGCTGTTGGCAGCTTGCATTCTGCTCTGCCCGCTGTAACAGCAGGCGGCACAGAACGACACTGCGTTTGGCTTTTTCCAGCTGCTGCTGCTCCTGCACAAGGCTTTGTTGCAGTTGGGAAAGGCGTTTGGATTGGGCAATCTGCTGGCTGATCTGCTGGCTGTCGCGGGCAAGCTGTTCTCGTTTGGCGGACAACACTTCCACCTGTAAAAAATCCTGCTGTGCCTGCAAAAGGGTGGCTTGGTGCTGTTCGAGCTGCTGATGTGCCTGCTTTAGCTGCTGCTGCTTTTGAACGGTGCGCTGACGGCAGTCGGTCAGCAGGGTGTAGGAGGGCAGCAGGGCAGAAAGCTGTTCCAGGCGGCTCAGCTGCTGGCGGGAACGCTCGATGGCAGGGGATTGTGCGTGTAATGCGGACAACTGCTCGTTGAGAGCCTGCCTGCTTTGAAACAGCTGCCACAGCTGCTGCGCCTGTTCCAAATCCAGTTGAGTCAGTTGCTGTTCAAAAAGGGAAGCGTCTTGCTCCAACGCTTGCAGCTGCTGTTGACCTTGTGCCAGGCTCTGTGTCAGGTGCTGGCAGACAGCCTGCGGCGAAGGCTCTGATGCCGAAATCAGCTGTTCAAGCTCCGGGTCCTCGGTGCAGTCGAGCTGCTGCATCATCGACAGGGAGGTTTGCCGCGCCGATTCTCCCTGTCGTTCCAGTTGGTCGGTCTGTGTACCCAGGCGCAGGGTAAACTGCTCGTAGAGGTCGGTGCGGAAAATCTGCCGGAAAATCTCCTGCTTTTCTTTGCTGGAAGCGTCCAGAAAGCGGCGGAATTCCCCCTGCGCCAGCATGACAATCTTGCGAAACTGTTCGCAGCTTAAACCCAGCAACTGTTCGATGTGGGCGTTTGCTTCCCTGCCGGAGAGGACTTCGCCGTTGGGTAGGGTCAACTCGACGGTGCCGCCTGATTCAATCATCTCTTTTTTGCGCTTGGAGTAGACCGGCTGGCGGGGGATTCGGCGGATGTGGTAGATTTTATCCTCAAGGGAAAAGGTAAATTCGACAAAGCACAGCTGCTCAGCAGAAGCATAGTGGCTTTTAAAGGAGTCGGTGGTGCGGGTGTTGCCGCTGGCGTGTGCATACAGGGCAAAGCAGATGGCGTCGAACAGGGTGGTCTTGCCGGAGCCGGTCGGTCCGCAGACCAGAAACAGCCCGTCCTCAAAGCGGGTAAAATCAATATCGGTCTGCCCGGCGTAGGGACCAAAGGCGGCAAAGCGCAGGTGGATCGGGCGCATCGGCAGCATCTCCTTTCATTCTATCTAGCAATCGGTCATCTTCTATCAGCGGTGTTCCAGCTGGGAGAACAGCTCCTCCACCAGCTTCATCCGCTGCGGGTCGCACTCTTCTCCCTGCACCTGTTGGTAGAACAGCTCGAACAAGCGCTGCGGCGGCAGGCTGGCAGGGTCCTGCACCGTTTGGGTGAGGGCAGGCGCATCGGGTGTCTGAAACCGCAGTCCCAGGGTATGCGGGTAGATCTGTCGCAGGCGGTGGATGGCACCCAGCACCGGACCGTCAGAAATCAGCTGGGCAAAGACATAGTCGTCGCTGGCAAGGGACGGGTCGCACAGCTGGTCGCAGCTGCCGGTGATGACCCGCAGGTCGCGCTTGGGCCGGAGCGGGAGCAGGCGGACCGAAAGCTCCCCCTTCTCTCCAAGCTCGACAAGGGTCACCGATTTTTCGCTGCCGGCTTCATCCACTGCATATTTGAGCGGAGAGCCGCTGTAGCGCATCTTGGGATTGCCGGCGGTCTGCGGGCGGTGCAGATGACCCAGTGCGACATAGTCAAAGACTTCGGCAGGGCTTAAATCGCACAGGTCGCTGGTGCCCACCGCCGTTTCTCCGCCGCTGCATACAGGCACAGGGGTGTCGGTGCAGATAAAAAAACCGTGAGCAAGCAGGACGTTGCGCTGGGTGGAATCAATTTGGTCGGCGTTGTGGGCAAGCAGGGCAGCAAAACACGCGCTGGCGGTGCGCAGTTGCTCCGGCTCCTCCTGCGACAGGGCAAGGCGTACCTGCTGCGGAAGAAAGTAGGGGAGCAAAAAGAAATGGACCGGTCCCATCGAGTCGTGCAGGGTGACCTTTTTGAGGCGGGGGGAAAATCCACCCGCCAGATACAGCCCGCTTTTTTCCAGCATCCGGCTGCCGTAGGACACCCGGCTGCCCGAATCGTGGTTGCCGCTGATGGCAAGCACCGGGACGCCGATCTGTTCGGTCAGGGTGGTGAAGATGTGGTCGAGCAGCTGCACCGCATCTGCGGAGGGCAGCGAGCGGTCATACAGGTCGCCGCTGATTAGGACGGCATCCACCTGCTCGCTGCGGACGATGGAGCAGATCTGCTCAAAGATTTCCCGCTGGTCGTCCAGCAGCGAAAATTCAAACAGGCTGCGCCCGATGTGCCAGTCGGAGGTATGCAGTAGTTTCATGTGCCTTCTCCTTTATCGGTTGATTCTTTCATTATACCACAGTTGGGCAAGGGAGGAAAGAAAGCAGCCGGATATTCCCGCAGCAGAATAGAAGCGCGCAAATGCTCCCACACTAGAAGGAAAGATAACGGGAGGTGTTGAGATGCGGGCAGCAGCAGACAGGGTCAGCCGATGGCTGCATCCAAGACAGTGGGGATTGGTTGCCCTCTTTTTTGCGTTGTATGAGCTGGCGGCAGAAAACAGCTTTTATCTGCTGGAGTGCAGTCTTGCCGCCGCTTTGCTGGGATGGGGATGGGAGATTTTGCGTCAAAGTAAGGGCAACATTTCGGTATCTATCCGCAAAGTGTGCGCAGCAGAAGGACAGCGACTGGTCTGGGTGTGGAGAGCGGCAGGCGGGTACCTGATGTGGGAGGGAGTGACGCTGCTGACTTCCCCGCTGGCAGGAGAATGGTGGGGAAAGGGAAGGACGGTCGCACTGGGTCTGCTGTTGAGCCTGTTGCTGTTACACCGCTGGAAGGTGGGTACGGTCAGCGAGCAAAGTTTGCTGCGGGTCATCTGTCTGGCAGGGATTGCAGTAGCGGCTGTCGCGTGGCTCAATCGGATTTTCCCGATTTATCCGCAGGTGTACGGCAGACGCCTTTCGTTAAGGCTGGATTACAACCTGTTTGCGCAAGTGCTTCTGCTGGGACTGGCGGCAGGGGAGGTGCTATGGCACACAAACGCTCGCTGCCGCAGCACGCTGTGGCTGGGTCTGGCTCCGTCGGTGCTGCTAAGCTCCTCGCGGCGGGGAGCGGTCTACCTGATGGCACTGTGGGCAGCAGCGGCGGGACTTTTGCTGATGGAGCGGCTGCGGCAGCAAAAGGGTAAAACGGGAAAGGCGGTTCTGTGTTGGCTGGCAGAACAGCTGACGCTGCTGCTGTGTGTGCTGCTGCTGACCCTGTTGGGACAGTGGGCGCTTTCTCTGCGGTTTGAGCAGCTTGCACCCGAACAGCAGCAACAGGTCACCTCGAGTGCGGCAGCATTGGAGCGCTACCAGCCGGTCGAAGGCGGAGAGAGCAAACGAAAATTATTGTGGGAGCTGGCAATCCGGCAGTACCGGGGATATTCGGCGGCAGAAAAGCTGTTTGGCAGAGGGTTTGGCGCAGATGCCCTGCTCTACCGCATCAGCGACGACCCGAGATTGCTGCAAGCCTATCCGCCGCAATCCCGCGAGCGGCTGAGCGCACACAACTTTCTGCTGACCGATTTGCTCAACGGAGGTCTGGTGCAGATGGTTTTGGGGGTGAGTGTCTGGCTGCTGCTGGCAATATACCTGATACGGGAGTATCTGCCGGCGCTTTTGAGAAGCGGCAGCCTTTGGCTGGGTCTGTTTTTAGGATTCGGGTTTGGGATAGTGCTGCTCAACAGCCTGATGTCCTGCCGCTTTGGCTTTTTGTACGACCGCACCTTCTGGGTCCTGCTGTGCTGTCTGGAGCGGCAGGAGGTATCATAGAAAAGTCTTAGATAAACAAGGACCTCTCCTCGTCAGAGCGGCGAGAAGAGGTCCTTGCGGTGCAGGTCTTAGAGCTTAAACACCAGGATTGCCTGGGTTGTTCCGACCATCGACATGGTAATCAGCTGATAGCCTTTCTTGAGCATCTCTTCGGCTTTTTTCTCAATCTCTTTTGCTAAATCCTCTGTGCCGCTAGAACACTCGACAACAACAGCTTTGTGGAATAAACTCATTGCTTTGGCTGCCTCCTCATTCAAATTTCAGAACAGATTGGATAAACGCACCAATCGTTGTAATTTTACCACCTGTTTTCTTAAAGTAAAGAGATAGCAGGTGAAATTTTGAGCGATTTTTCTAAAACAAAAGCACCTGCCGTTTTTAAAGGAAATCGGCAGGTGTTTTCAAATTTTATATTTATTGTAAATGTTGATTGCAGCCGGTCTGTTGGTTGTGCAAACAGGGTTTCAATATTACCTGGACTTTATGCTTTTTACTGCGAAAGCAATCAGAACGGCATTGGCTAAAAGCATGATAGCCACATATCCTGTTAAAATCGGAAAGATGCTTGGGACGACATCCAATAAAGCAGACCAGTCCTCGGCGTTGACCCAATTTAAGACCATCCGATACTGCATCAGAAGCGTTAAAGCCACAAAAGCAAGAGAACCGGCGGATGACCAACCAGCGATGCTTTTCTTTTTTGATAGGAAAATCCAACCGCTCACATAAAAAATGATACTCAATGCCGCACATGCCATCCACATAGTAATCTCTCCTTGTCAAGTTTAAATCTGTTGTTTATCGTATCCTTCATCAGCCTGAAGAATGGAATCTGTCGGCTGTATGGCTGAGATTTTGTTATTTCGATTTCCCCTTAAAAAAGCCAATGAGAATCAAAGCGATGCCGAGAATGGCGAACGGAATATAAATAACATTCGGGATCGGATAAACAAAGCGGTCAATCCCAGACAAAGCAATATAAATCGCAATTCCTACACCGATGAAGCGGCTTTTCTCTTTCATAGCGGCTCGGCTCCTTTGGGAAGGTCGGGGTTGCTTTTTAGCGGAATGATCCATGCATTGCTGTCTTTTCTTTCCAATCGGTACAGAGAAAAAGAGACGCTTTTCAGCGGTTTTTCCGTATTTTATATTTAGTTTCCAATTCTACGACGTTTCAACATTCTAATATCACCGCTATGCGATGCTACAATATTTTTCAGCAGCAGAACATCAGATTGGACTTCACGCAGGATTCTCTCCATTTCGTTAAGTTGCGCTAAACGGCTGTGCAGAATCGTGTGTCCCTCAAACAGTAATTTGATTTTGGGCACAACGTCATTCTCCATCGCAATCTGCGTTTTGGTAGCCAGAGATTTCACAGACGCAACTTCTTCTTTTACAGACGCAACTTCTTCTTTTACAGATGAAAGCTCCTCCTGCATTTTGTCCATGCGTTCATAGATAGGCGAAACAACTTCCTCCATCATTTGGCGCATTGCTTGCAACAATTCCATGTTTTCCATAGAATCACCCTTTCCTTTTTCTTTATTATAGCATGTTTTACTCCATAATTCAATTTGATTGTCTCGTACCAGTCAGTGATATTGGGAGTAGCGTCAAAACGATTATTGCCTGTTGCTTTAGCCGGGAATTCGTGATAAGGTTCTGTCGCACCGTCTTTCATGTCAAACTGGGCACGAAGTTCAGCTTGAGGAATATAATAGAAATTATTATAGGGACTGAAAGACTGGCTTGAATCATCGTTAGCTCCCAATTCCGTTGTCCCGTCCGGTTGTGCATCAGAATGGTATTGGCGTGCTACATGGTTGGGAACAAAATCAATTATAACTTTTAGTCCCGCACGATGTGTACGTCGTACAAGATTCTCGAATTCTCTCATTCGTTCGGGAATGTCATTCGCCAAGTCAGGGTCTACATCATAATAATCTTTGATAGCATAGGGCGAACCGGCTTTTCCTTTTACAATGGCAGGATGATCCGGACTGATATTATAGCGACGATAATCTGTCTGAGTAGCATGCTCAATAATACCTGTGTACCAAATATGTGTAGTACCCAGTTTTTTGATTTCACTAAGTGCTTTGAGAGTAAAATCCGCCATTTTTCCGCAACCGTTGGTGACTATATCTCCATTGTAGACGCAGTGGTTATTATTGTTGCCGAACAGCCGGGTGAACACTTGATAGATAATTATTTTATTTTCGTTATTCATATAGAGTAGATTTTTACATTTCTAATATTAACTACTTCAATAAGAAGCATTACTTCCAGATCTTTCCTTTTTCAACTAATAATTGATTCAGCACTCCGTTAGCGGTATTATATCCTTGCTCGAAGATTTCTTCCGCTTTTTCCAATTCCGTGTTGCTATACCCATATAGGTTATAAGGTTCAATCAGCAAATCACATTTTTCTCTTTCAGGGAAAGTATTGGCACGGAACATGAAGTGAAATGAACGCATAGCGATGCTGACAATATTCATTTTATAATCTTGCGCCATGATCGGGCTTACATTAACTGCTACTACCTTGTCACAGACTCTACGGAGAGTGGAAACCGGGAGATTCATCATCAATCCACCGTCTACGTAGTTCGTTCCATCAATATTCACCGGAGCAAACATGACAGGCATACAGCACGAAGCAGCTACCCGTTCGGCAATGGAACCACGGTGAAAATGAACCATACGTCCGTGGTCAAGATCGGTTGCCGTGATGATCAAGGGAATCTGGAGTTCTTCCAGATTCTTTGCTTTTACATTGGTACGAAGGAAATCTATAAATTCGCAAAGGTCAAATAATCCTTTCTTGGGGATTACCAGCTTGGTCAGGTCTTGAAATTTGTGTCCGGAAAAATAATCCAGCACTTTGTGAGGTTCATTACCATCTGCATAAAAGACTCCCGCGAGAGCTCCAGCGCTTACTCCGGAGATAATATCCGGTTTAATATCATGCTCCAGGAGAGCTTGCATTACGCCCAAATGAGCGAATCCTTTAATAAATCCTCCACTTAGAGCATAACCTATCTGATATTTCCGGTTCGTCCAATTGTTTGTATATACCTCCATGAGTTTTTTCTGTCTTTAATTCGCCACGAATTTAGTGAATTTATTGAAAGTAGAAGAAATATAATGGATAGTTTTTAGTATGCCGGATGGAAACTTTGTTCCGGTACTACGCCGATCAGAACCCAAAATCGTCTATTTCACCCTTGTGCTCTTCGCTTTCTTTAAATGGTTTTGCTTCCTTTTGTACCGGATTCCCTTCAATATAGATAGCACGGAACGGACGAGCAGGGCAAACATATTCGCATCCACCACAGCCTACGCAAATCTCTTTATTTACATGGGGAATCGTCAACCCGTCTTTATAAGGCACCATTGCGACAGCCTGCGTGGGACAGTGTTCAGAGCAGGCCCCACAACTAGTTCCGTCTGTATAAACGATGCAATTTTTCTCGATAAAAACAACATATCCCATTTGTGTAAGATGTTTTTGCTTTACACTTATCGGAAGAATAGCCCCGTTAGGACAAACATCTCCGCAAACAGTACAATCAAAATTGCAGAATCCTTTCTCGAAACTGACGGTAGGTTGCATTACTCCTGCCAAGCCATACTCCATGAAAGCTGGCTTCAGTACATGCGATGGGCATTTGCTGATACAAAGATGGCACGATGTACATTGCTGCTGAAAATGTTCACGGCTGACAGACCCCGGCGGAGTAATCGGATTCTCTTTTTTGTATACTTTTTTACCTTCCAGACTTGCAACGGATTCTTTAACTTGTGAAAGTAGTTTCGGAACTGCTCCGGCAGTAAGTAGTCCTGCAACGAGAAAACGACGTTTGGATGAATCGGTAGGGGAGAGTGAAGGTTGGTAGATCAATGCCTTTTGTTTGCAGCCCCCCAGGCAGTCAAAGCAATCTACACAACGACCATAATCAATAGTATGCTCTTTACTATTGATGCACGCTGCCTTACATTTGGTAGCGCAGAGTCCGCAACTGTTACACTTGTCGGAGTCAATGCGGACTTTGAATAATGAGAACCGGCTTAATAAGCCTAAAATTGTTCCTACAGGACAAATCGTGTTGCACCAAGTCCGTCCGTGCTTCCATGCCATTATAAAAATCATTGTAAGTATGACGACTGCAATGAAAAGAGATGAAATACTTAAAATAGAAGTATCCACCTGGTAAAACGTATAATTGTCGAACTTGGAGAAAGCGGATTCCAAAAGATTATTTCCCAGCATATATATCGGTTTAAATACATGTACTACTATCCGACCGTATGCGCTGTATGGATCAAGCAGTCCTACGATAAACGTGAATCCGCATAGAAAAGAGATGACAGTCCCCCCAAGCACACTCCAACGTAATCTATTTTTTGCAGGACTGTAACTATATCTTTTTTTCTTTTTACTTGTTGATTTTGACAGGCGCGCAATGATATCTTGCAAAATCCCCATAGGACATATCGTCGAACAATAGATACGGCCGAATAAAAGTGTTAACACAATGAGAAATAATAAGATACCTACACTTAATGAAAGCAAAGCTGGAACAAATTGCAAGTGTGCCAGACGATGAAAACTGTTAGGTAATATTTCTGCGAAATCGAGAAAAAAGAAAGTAATCAGTACAAAAAAAAGTGCTGATATTCCAATACGTATCTTTCTTAACATGGTTGATTTACATCTTGATTCGCTTGACATTTAATTTGTCAAGATTCATGGTTCCTACTTTCAGTGCTTCTCCTTTGGCAAGATGTCCTACTGTATCCAACGGCATCTCACGCACTTGGTTGAAGAATTTGGCAGCGGCTGTGTCCACCGCTACAATATCCGGTGAGATAAACAATCCCTTTGCCAAAACGACATCTGAAGCAGAGCGTCCGCGAGGACCGTTAGTCTTCATAATCCGGTAGGCATCTACAACGTTCAGCGCGGCTTTCTTTTGCAGGGTACAAATATCGGCAATACATTGTTGCAAGTCGTTTTGGTGAAAGAATCCGCGATCCCATACAATTCCCATATGGTTTTTCATGGAGATAGTCAGATTGGCTCCGCCATGGTTTTTCAGGATAGGGACATTTATCCATACGTCGCAGTTCAGGATTGCTTCATGCACTTTTGCTTTCTTCATTTTTTTGCCGCTTGGGAGATCTACCGGTTTGTAGTAAGATTCCAGATGTGCGGGCATTACTTTTGCTCCGGCGGCTTTTGCTACAGCTTCAATGCCACTGTTTTTGTAGCATTTCTGCCAGTCGTCACAGGTATGGTCAAATACGGTCACTTCTTTTGCTCCGGCGGCAAAGCATTGTTTCACGATTTCCGCCACTAACTTCGGATTTGTATTTCCTGCCAGTTCCGGCACCTTGTCCCAACCGATGTTAGGCTTCACAACAACCTTTTGTCCTGGTTTAACGAATTGCTTCATCCCACCCAGTTCGCTTATGGCGCGGCGGAACATGGCTTCCGGCTCTCCACCCATGACTGCTACCAGATCAGGGTTAGCTCCGTTTGCTTTATTGATAGTCTGAGTTAATACCTCCATAGCTTCCGAGTGCTGTATAGTCAAAGCAGCACCGGTTATGGCTACTGTTTTTAAAAAGTCCCTTCTGTCCATTTTTCTATTTTGAGTTTAGAATTTTGTAATCGCTTTTAACAGGACATAGCCACCAAACCACTGGATCAACATTCCCGGAGTACCGATACGGAAATCTTGTACTGCTACATAGAAATTACCAAGAATCGCCCATTCAAAAGCTATTCCTATAATCTGGTAGAAAAGCACGACACCAAGAACGCCCAATAAAGAGACAGATTTTAGCATTCGTGCGGCAAAGGCAGAAGCTCCAGCAAGTAAAGTGGATTTTATCAACATAACAGGAAGCGTAGCTTCCGAAGGCATGGCGAACAGCAAGTGATTAATGACAGGAGAAAGAATCGCGGTCAATAATCCTACACGAAAGCCATATTTATAGCCTGCAATCAACGTGAAAAAATAAATGGGCAGCAGGGTAGGACCACCATAAGGTATGAGATGGCATAGTTGTGGAAGTGCAATGTTGCCTGCAATAAACAACAGAGCGAACAAGTAAGTTTTTACATTACTGTAATTCAGCGAGTAGAGCTTGGCAGATGTTTCCATTTTCGTTAAGAACTTTTATATTTAATAGAACAATAATATCTTGAGGATAAGACTGTTCTTTGCAGGAAAGGTTTAATCCGGTAAAGAACAATCTGCTTATTATATTAAAAACAGGATGGAAAAGTTTCATACCTATTTGAAACTATTTGACCTGTTTTTTGCTCTATTCACTATCCATTCTTTCCCGGATCTTTCCCCAAGCATGAGTATCGAATAAGCAACTTTGGCGCATTGTGCCACACATTTCCCTGAATCTGGACATAGGTATAGTATAGCTCAATTTATCGGGTTCGAAGTAGGGACGTACCGACGGATCGAAGAAACCGATGAATGTCCGTTTGCCGCCTTTTCGATTTTCTATGGTAGCTTGCGTTACTATGCAGCTACAACCGGAACCGAACATGGAAACTACACCGTCTTCAGCATTATTATCATAATAAGCCCATGTGGTAAGTCCGGAAAGCATATCGGGGTTGGCTATGAATACGACACCTTCCACTTCTTTCAGACTTTCTATCCTGTCTATACGCGCAAAATGAAGGTATTTCTTTTCTGCTTTGAGTACTCCGATTTGCTGTATAAAGTCGATGACCATTTGCGGAGTCTGTTTGTACCGCTCTTTTAATGAGACAAAAGTCGGGACGTGTTCGGGCATTTCGGTAAAACCGGTATAGAACTTGCCGCCACCACAGCCGATTGTTTCGGCATTCAGGCTGATGATACCGCCTTCTCTTGCCGTTTTCATACCTTTAAAGAAACAGCCATTTATTTTTTCCGCCGTGTCCGAATACCAGAATACAAGAGGCAGTTCGGCCTTCTCTCCGAATGCCTCCCGGAAGTTTTGAATAAATGTTTGGATGTCCATAGCTTATCATTTTTTGTTTATACATAGTTGCTCTACAAAGTTAGAATAAAAAAGGATAAGTGCAAGTGAATCAGAAGTTAATATCGGACACACTTTTTTTACAATCTTCCAGTTGTTTTAATCCTTCTTCAGATAGTTTGGGGTAATGCAGGTCCAGTTGTTTCATCCGCTCGCAGATAATGTGTCCTACTGCGTAGCGCATAAACCATTTATTGTCGGCAGGGATTACGTACCACGGAGCCAGTTCGGTAGATGTTTCGGTTAGTACATCTGCATAGGCTTTCATATACTCATCCCAAAACTGGCGTTCCTTAACATCTGCGGAAGAAAATTCCAGTTTTTGGTTTTGTCATCCAACCTTTCCATGAAACGCTTTTTCTGTTCGGCTTTTGATACGTTCAGGAAGAATTTCAGGACAACGGTTCCGTTTTCCGTCAGATAACGTTCGAAATCATTGATTTGCCGGTAACGGCGTTTCCAAAAATCAGAGTCAATGTCTTTGATGGTTTCTACACCCGGCAATTTGTTGGACAGTATAATTTCGGAATGCACTTTGGCGATAAGCACGTCTTCATAGTGAGAACGGTTGAAAATTCCGATTCTCCCTCTTTCGGGCAGGCAACGATTGATACGCCAGAGATAATCGTGGTCCAATTCCTCGGCAGAAGGTTGCTTGAACGAAAATACTTGGCATCCTTGCGGATTGATACCGGACATGACGTGTTTGATTGTCCCGTCTTTTCCGGCTGCGTCCATAGCCTGAAAAATAATAAGAATCGAATAGCGATCCTGGGCGTAGAGCATGCTTTGCAGTTCGGAAAGTTTCTCTACGTTTTTAGTCAGTTGACCTTTAGCATCCTGTTTGGATAGTTCGCCGATAAATGACGGATCGAAATCGGAGACGGAATATTGTCTTCCGGGTTTAGCAAGCAGGTCTTTTAAAATGTCCTTTTTCATGGGTTTGTTATTTGAATGTTTCTACTGAAAATAAAACAGGCGGAGCAATCAATTAGTTTTTCAGGCAAAGGACATTTTCCGGATTTACAGTGCTGTTCCTTTCTTCGGTACGAACAGGTTTGTTATATCCACCTGTTCAAGAGTGAGCAACTCTATCTTTTTAGAAATACCGCCTGCATATCCTGTCAGGCTACCGTTACAACTTACAACCCGGTGGCAGGGTATAATAATACTAATAGGATTGTGTCCCACCGCATTGCCCACCGCTTGCGTCGACATGGACGGTAGCCCGTTTAGGCGAGCTATTTCCTTAGCAATATCCTTGTACGTAATGATTTTGCCGTAAGGGATTTTTTTTAATATTTCCCATACGGAGAGACGAAAAGGAGTACTTTCCAAGTGCATCTCAGGCATGAAACCGGGATTTTTCCCACTGAAATAACAATCGAGCCATTCTATGGTTTGCTCGAATACGGGCAATACTTTTTCTTCGTGTTCCGGAGACAACGAAGCTGCAAAATATTTCTGTCCATCAAACCACAAACCCGTCAAAGAGCTACCGTCACTTGCGATTGTTATTCCACCGATAGGGGACTGATATTTGTAAATGTATTGCATAACATTATATATAAGGTGATATCTTTTACAAAAGTAGTATTTCATTTTTAAATAAGATCTTTTTCACCTCTGTTTTGAAGAATAATTGCTTATATTTATCTGATAGATGAGGTATTTACCAATATATAAGATTATTTTGCGCAGCCCTGCAATTACGGGGACAAGAGAAAGTCGAACCAGCTTGTAGCCTATGCCGTAGTCAATATGGAAATAGGCAACCGTGACTTACAATAATAACACCGGAATATTTTTTGTGGAAAAAGAGATTTAAAGCGTTTTTAATAACGACATAGAGATAGTTTTTTACTCTCTTTAAAGTCGTTTTTCCAACTTTTCCTTATCTTTGGCGTTTAACAAACCGTTTTTAATCATACAACAACGAAAAACAACCGATCATGAATCAAGAGTTATCAATGAATGCCAATAAATTAGTGGCATTTCTCCAGAAGCCGACTTCTGAATTTACCAAAGCCGACATCATTTCATTTATCCAACAAAACGACATCCGTATGGTCAACTTCATGTATCCTGCGGGAGATGGTCGTCTGAAAACTTTGAATTTTGTCATTAACAATCAAGCTTATCTGGAAGCTATCCTTACCTGTGGAGAACGGGTGGACGGTTCCAGCCTTTTCTCTTTTATCGAAGCGGGAAGTAGTGATCTTTATGTTATTCCTCGGTTTCGTACAGCATTTGTTGATCCGTTTGCTGAAATACCTACGCTGTCTATCCTTTGTTCTTTCTTCAATAAGGATGGAGAACCGTTGGAAAGTTCACCGGAATATACGCTTCATAAAGCGAGCAAAGCATTTACGGACGTGACGGGAATGGAGTTTCAGGCAATGGGAGAGTTAGAATATTATGTGATAGCACCGGATACGGGTATGTTTGAGGCAACCGATCAACGTGGTTATCATGAATCGGGACCTTATGCCAAATTTAATGAGTTCCGTACACAATGTATGTCTTATATCTCACAAACTGGCGGGCAAATTAAGTATGGACACTCTGAAGTAGGCAACTTTACTTTGGAAGGCTATATCTATGAGCAGAATGAAATAGAGTTTTTGCCGGTTCCTGTCGAACAGGCCGCCGACCAATTGATGATTGCCAAATGGGTAATTCGTAACTTAGGATTCAAATATGGATATAATGTTACGTTCGCTCCTAAGATAACAGCAGGTAAAGCGGGTTCCGGTCTGCATGTCCATATGCGTATCATGCAGGACGGAAAGA